>RRZT011799493.1_pt1 | contig 22213 bp, 18 predicted proteins | sample 2165551 | NCBI WGS metagenome assembly RRZT01 (sample SAMN10456910, study PRJNA506462) | wastewater metagenome | biome: wastewater; feature: sludge; material: wastewater sludge; isolation source: wastewater sludge with Escherichia coli K12::gfp cells carrying plasmid... | place: USA: Moscow, Idaho... | reverse complement strand
GCGATTGGCTTACTGTATCGACAAGGATATTTTTCTCAAACTATCGATGTTTTGGGTAATCAGCAAGTCGCCTACACTGTTTCTGACTTTGATGATCTGCCTGTCACGCCGGTAATGCGCGAAGATGGTTCGAGTTTACAAATTACTGTGTCGCTCCCGCAGCGTGAGGTCACGGTAAAAGTATGGCAGGCGAAAATCGGTCATGTCACATTGTTTCTGTTGGATGCCGATTTGCCGGAAAATTCTGCTGAAGATCGCTACATCACCCACAACCTCTATGGTGGCGACAAAGTCATGCGCATAGAACAAGAAATTATTCTAGGTATGGGCGGCGTGCGCACTCTGCAAGCGCTCGGCATCAAACCTACGATATGGCATATCAATGAAGGTCACGCTGCTTTTATGATTCTGGAACGAATTCACGCGCTTGTGCAGCAAGGACTCGACTTTGCCAGTGCCCTGGAAAGTGTGGCAGTCAATACGGTTTTTACAACCCATACTGCAGTTCCTGCCGGACATGATCATTTCAATGCTGATCTCATCCAAACTTATTTTGACAGCTTTTATCGCAGTCTGAATATTACTCGCGAGGAATTCCTGGCACTCGGACATGTGGCGGGAAGCCCGGATTTTAATATGACAGCATTGGCAATCCATGGCTCACGCACTCATAACGGCGTCAGCAAGATACATGGTAATGTTTCCTCGAATATTTGCCGGGATTTGTGGCCACAAATCGAGCCGGAAGAAAATCCAATTTCTTATGTCACCAATGGCGTTCATGTTCCAACCTTCCTTGCGCAGGAATGGTCCGATTTGTTTGATCGCTACCTAGGCCATGAATGGCGCAACAAGATGTGCGATACCGATTATTGGTCAGGCATTGATGCAATACCGGATCATTTGTTCTGGAGCGTACGGCAATCATTAAAATCACAAATGTTTTATGGTATTCGCTCCCGTATTAGCGAGCAGAACACTAGAAATCGTGGCTCCGAGGCACATCTCGACCGACTGCTAAAATTTGTCGATCCCATCAATCCAAATATTCTGACAATAGGTTTTGCGCGTCGCTTTGCTACCTATAAACGCGCCGCATTGTTATTTGAAAACCTGGATTGGTTACGGAAAATCATTCTCGATCAAGAGCGTCCCGTACTGTTTTTGTTCGCCGGCAAGGCGCACCCAGCCGATGTACCAGGACAGGACTTGATCCGGCGCATCAGCCAGATTGCACATTTTCCTGAATTCGAAGGGCGGCTTTTATTGGTGGAAGGTTATGATTTACGGCTTGGCCGACGCCTTGTCGCCGGGGTCGATGTCTGGCTTAACAATCCGATTTATCCATTAGAAGCAAGCGGCACTTCCGGCATGAAAGCCGGTATCAATGGTGCAATTAACCTGAGTGTACTGGATGGCTGGTGGGGAGAAGGCTATGACGGGAAAAATGGCTGGGCGATCAAACCAGGGCTTGAAAATATGGATGCAGCATTACGTGACCAAGAAGAAAGTCGGGCACTCTATGAAATTCTTCAGGATCAAGTGATTCCACTGTATTACAGCTATGGCAAGCTTGGTTATTCACCGGAGTGGGTAAGAATGGCCAAGCTCTCGATGATGTCCCTATTGCCGCGGTACAACGCAACTCGCATGGTCGATGAATATGTGACAAAATTTTATCGTCCGGCCAGCAGCAAAGGCACGTTATATGCAGCAAACGATTTTGCTAACGCAAAGAATATCGCTGCGTGGAAAACCAAAATAAAACAGGCATGGCGCGGTGTTACAATACGCAGGTTGGATACGCCTTGTGAACGTATTCATTTTAATGAAGCAGTGAATTTCAAGGTGGCCGCAAATCTGAATGGCCTGTCCCCGAAAGACGTCGTCATCGAGCTACTGATTTGTCGCCAGTTTAAAACAACCAAGCTATGCAATTTCCAGCACTTCAAGTTTGAATTTACCGGAACTCAGGATTCGCACGAGCATTTGTTCGAACTTAAACTGATTCCTGAATTATGCGGTAAACAGGAGTATTTCATTCGTACTTACCCTTACCATTCATTGCTTTCCCATCCTTTAGAAATGGGCTTGATGGTATGGTTGTAAGGAAATTTTTCAGGTGTAATTATTGCGAATCTTTACTTTTTTTCAGGAGAAATTAAGATGAACATTAACCCTGTCGGCTGGTTTGAAATTTATGTACAGGATATGGATCGAGCTAAGCGTTTTTACGAATCGGTTTTTCAAGTTCAGTTGGAACGGTTAAACAGTCCCGTAGAAATGGAAATAGAATTATGGAGCTTTCCAATGAAAAGTGATCAGTTTGGAGCGTCTGGGGCACTGGTCAAAATGGAAAATGGCCCTGGAGGAGGGAATGGCGTTCTCGTCTATTTTACCTGCACTGATTGCGCTGTTGAGGCTAATCGCGCAGCCGCTGCAGGTGGGCAGATCGTACGCGCGAGAATGCCCATCGGACAATATGGCTTTATTGCTTTAATCCAGGACACTGAAGGTAATATGATCGGCTTGCACTCCATGCCATAGTTTTCTTTTTGAATCTGGAATAACTAATCATAGCTATCGTTTTCAACGCTGATCTGAGTCATAAAAAAGCCACAGGGAAAATTTTCCCCTGCGGCTTAACTTAATGAATTAGCAACTAATTATAATTATACTATTTTATACTGCACGACGGCGTCGCATTGAAAAGCCAATCATCCCTAATCCAGCGAGTAACATTGCATAGGTTTCCGGTTCGGGTACTGGAGAAATGTAGGAATCCAGTGTGTAAGAACCGCCTTTTGAGCCTAAAACAGTGCCTGTGATTTCATAATAGTAATTACCAGGACCCAGTTTGCCAAAATCCATGCCCACCGATGAAGAATCAAATGCAAATGACCCCACGGAGTTGTCATTCGTGTAGTTACCATCAACACTGGTTTCTTTCCACAACTGCAATGCAGCTCCATTAATATTAAATTTTCCAAAATCATTGGTGACCGCAATAGATACCACATCGTTTCTATTGAGCAAGTTAAATGTAAATATGTGATCAAACGAGCCAGCACCTGATCCTAGCAATACACTCGCATGCTCAACAGGATCATCGTGAACACCCCAATTGCCCATAACAGTCGGTGCAGCGTGAGAAACGCCACTTGCCATCAAAATTGCAGCTGCTAATAGTTTCAGTTTAAAACTGTTTCTCATTTGAATCTCCAATAGAGTAAAAGAAAATATTAAAAAACCAACCGCCTTGGACCTACTGAGGTTTTAATGCAACACAGGCGGCATTCTAGGTTTAATATTTGACTATATCTATAGGAAATTACTACTTATTTTCTACTACGCCCGTATCGTACGGCATAGTACATTCGTACCGATTGTAAATATTTGTATTAATATAATCAATTAGGTGCACAATATTTCTCAACCAGTACAATCAGGATTTTCTGGTCAATTTCTGATCGCAATAATGAATTTGAAACCTTGTCAAAAAGCAACATTCCGACCGCTCTTTCCGTACTGCATCAAGAAGGCAGAAATTCATAATCTTGGCTATGAAGTGGTTTTTAATCATTTCAGCTTGAAATATTCAAATAATACCTGCAAATCCACGAGAATTTACACTGATTAGCTTTATGACTTCTCCTAGTAAACAAATTAAATATCATTAAGTTACTCACACACCGAATCGAATTTTGCTCATTATTTTTTGGGACAAAATCAGGACAAATGGACTAGAAAAAAAGTTTAGCTGTCACTTACTTAACATACTGTTTCTTATTACTATTTAAGTGGCAGTAATTGGAAATCAATAACCGACAACTGTCGTTGTAAAAATTAATCTGACCAAGATGGGGTGAAAGTTGTGCGTCATGAAAGATATGGTCATTACACAAAATCTAGAGGGGGAAAAGATGAAGGAAAATCAGTCAAGAAAGATGTGTTGTAACTTAATTGTTGCAGCATTTCTTTGCATAGGATTGCAGGTTTCAGTGCATGGAGCATTACCGGGGGGATCACTCGATCCGACAACGATTCCGAAATATATCAAGCCACTCAAAATCCTACCTACAATGCCGAAATCAACAAACCCAAATAACTTTTCCGGAGATTATTATGAGATCGCTGTGCGGCAGTTTCAACAAGAAGTGGTGCCGGGTTTAAATACTACCGTCTGGGGTTATGGTTCGGTCAGTGATGATAGCAGTTTCAGCTACCCAGCCTACACCATTGAAGCAGTTCAAAATAAACCAGTCCGGGTCAAATGGATAAATGATCTGAAAAAGCCAAACGGCAAATACCTGCCACACCTCTTGCCGATTGATCAAACCCTGCATTGGGCTAATCCGCTTATGGCAGATATGCACGGCGATGATCCTTCTCCTTACACAGGGCCTGTGCCGATGGTGCCGCACCTTCACGGCGCACACGTAACCCAGGACAGTGATGGTTATCCTGAAGCCTGGTTTCTGCCGAATGCCACTAATATTCCGGCTAGTTATGCCAAATTTGGCACCAAGTATGAACAATTCAAAGGTGAAGCAGAAGCAGCTTACGGACAAACATGGGAGCTAGGTACTGCCGTTTATCAATACCCTAACGATCAGCGGGCTGCAGCTCTCTGGTACCATGACCACTCTCTGGGTATGACCCGCACTAACGTGTATGCCGGCCCGACTGGTTTCTACTTGATTCGCGGTGGAAGCGACGATTTAACCTCGGGCCTTCCCTCCGGTGCCTACGAAATCCCCCTGATCATCCAGGATAAATCATTTAACAAGAATGGATCGCTGTTCTATCCGGACAACCGCGCCTTTTTTGAAGGACTAAAACAGAATAAGTTGAAAATACCATTTATTCCGGAGCTGACAATTGATGGTGAACAAAGCGATGTATCGCCTACCTTCAATCCGGAATTCTTTGGCAATACCATGGTAGTCAATGGCAGCACTTGGCCTTACCTTGAAGTGGAAAAACGACGCTATCGTTTCCGTGTATTGAATGCTTCAGATTCCCGCTTCTTAATCCTAAAGATGAGCAATAATCATAAATTTTGGGTCATCGGTAATGACGGCGGTTTCTTGGCGGCGCCGGTTAAGCTTAAGACGCTGTTGATCGCACCTGCCGAACGATTCGACATTATTATCAATTTTGCTAAAATTCCAGCAGGCACAACGATTACTCTGCAGAATATCGGCCCAGACGAACCTTTTGGCGGCGGAGAGCCAGACAATGATTTCGATATAGCAGATCCTGATACTACGGGTCAGGTAATGCAGTTTCGTGTTGTTGCAAGTAGCGATTCTGATGACAGTATTCGACCCAAAAATCTACAGTTGCCTGCGATCACCTCCATTTCTGGCAATCCAGTTATCCGCCATTTGTCAATCAACGAACTGGTATCGCAAACCGTCTTCATTCCCGTTGATAGCGAGGGCGACCCCGTATTGAACAATCAAGGCAAGCTTGTTGCAGTGCCAGAAAACACACCGGGCGCAGGTATGTTTGGACCGGTAAAAGCTGAATTAGGAACCATGGAGAACGGCGTTCCGGTACCGCAGTCCTGGATGGGGGCAATAAGCAATACCCCTACCGTGGGTCAAACCGAAGAATGGGTACTTTACAACTACACTGAAGATGCTCATCCTATCCACCTGCATCAAATACAGTTCGAAGTTATAGAGCGTATCGATCAAATGGGAAAAGCAACAGGTCCAGAGCCTTGGGAAACCGGATTCAAGGATACTGTTATCGCCTATCCTGGCAATGGAGATGCAAATCCGGGCATTACCCGCCTCAGGGTCAAGTTTGACCTTCCCGGTCTTTTTGTGTGGCACTGTCATATTCTCTCGCATGAGGACAACGAAATGATGCTTCCGATTAAAACCGTAGCGCCGTAGAAAATAAAAGTAATAGAGTCGACTAAATGAAAGCCGCAGCTTAGTTGCGGCTTTTTTCGGCCTAGAAACTCAAGTGAATTACCTTATTCTTTCAAGAAATAGTGATGCGAGAAAATGAAAAGTTGAAAATTCAAGCCAACTATTCCATAAGGTACAAAGTAAATTGATAAGGCGAACAAAGACCCCAGATGCGTATCGAAAACCGATTACGTGCATAAAGCCTCGGTTAACAACCTTACTTCATCTTCCGAATCTTTTAAAATATCACTTAGTGTTACATCATCAGTTAACAAATCAACGTTGGCGCAAGCATCACACCCTTTTTGATCAGAGGGTAAAGCAAAAGGAGATTTGACGGGAGCCAGTTGATTGGCAATTAGCAGTGTATCGCCGAGCGAGCTTGGCGGAAATGCTAAATACCCTTGCCACAGATAAGTTATATTTTCCAATACCAACTCCGGTACTGAAAGTGCTTTTAAGATGGCAGTACCGATGGTAATTTCACAATTGAGCTCACTATCGTCTTCCAGCTCTTCGTCACTGTTCCAAGAACTCGCCATACTTTCATCGATTAATCCCGGATAATATTTTTCCCGGGCTAATAGGTAAAACCAGCTGATTTCATGGATCATTCCGGCAAACATGGCTGTTTCTGGATCTTGCCGCGTAACTCGACGTGCGATGACTTGGGCCAGTGCGGCTACATAAGCGGAATGTTTCCATAATTGGGTAACTTGTTCGCTTTTAGCTAACGATGCTACCAGTTGCTGCACCACTACGGCTGTTGCTAAATTTCGCACCGTACGCATGCCAATCAGCGTAACCGCTGAGCGCACGTCGGTGATTTTTCTGCCTGATCGGTTAAACACAACTGAATTGGCGATTGCAACCACCTTTGTCGATAGCAATGGTTCGGCTTGAATCAACCGTACTACAGAATCGATACTACAATCGGGATCTTCTAATTTTTCCTTGATCTTGATCGCCGCAGTAGCTGACGTCGGAAAAATCAATCGACCTTGTTCTACTTCGGCTGCCAATACACCTAATATTGCACTTTTTTCCATAAATACCTCTGTTCACTGTACCGGGCACTGCGTGATTTATTTTCACTATTTTGTAGGTTACGCCAAGATGTTAAAAAATAAATTAACAAAAAGAGCAGTTAATAGAAGCTATTTCTGGCACATTCTGTTGTAACAAACGAAATAAAGAATAGTTTTGTAACCGACAGCACCTGTGGCAGCTTATAATGGAACCTTTATCTTGTATATAATCATAATTATTACAAATTCAGATATCGGTAAAAACTCAATCCATGGACACCACAGACATCAAAAGTTATATGCAATTCGTCGGCCAGGAGGCACGTGCGGCATCCCGCTTGGTTGCGAAAGCCGATACTGCGGCTAAAAACCAAGCATTAACCGCAATGGCCAATGCAATCCGACGCGATGAATCTTCACTATTGGCGGCCAATGCCAAAGATTTGGCAAATGCACGCGCGAAGGACCTGGATGCCTCAATGATCGACCGGTTAGCTTTGTCGGCCAAAAGCGTGACAACAATGGCGGAAGGTTTGATGCAGATTGCTGCATTGGCTGATCCCGTGGGAGAAATCAGCGAATTAAATTACCGTCCATCTGGCATCCAGGTGGGAAAAATGCGCGTACCCCTAGGTGTCATCGGAATTATTTATGAAGCACGCCCGAATGTGACCGCTGACGCTGCGGGTTTGTGTTTAAAATCGGGTAATGCAGCTATTTTGCGTGGTGGCTCGGAAGCCATTAATAGTAATCAGGCAATTGCTGCGTGCGTAAAAGAAGGATTGCGCTTGGCCGGGCTGCCGGAAACGGCGGTGCAAGTGATTGAAACCATCGATCGCGCGGCAGTTGGTGAATTGATCGCGATGAAAGATTTTGTTGACGTGATCGTACCTCGTGGTGGCAAAGGCTTGATCGAACGTATTGCAAAAGATGCACGTATTCCGGTGATTAAACACTTGGATGGTGTTTGTCATGTTTACATTGACAATGAAGCTGACTTTGATAAAGCGGTACGGATAGTGGATAACGCAAAAACCCAACGTTACGGCACCTGCAACACGATGGAAACGCTGCTGATCCACGAGGCAATTGCACCAAGGATATTACCCGTGCTGAACAAAATCTATTTAGATAAAGGCGTAGAGTTACGTGGTGATGAAACGGCTTGTAGCATTATCCCATCAATGAAAGCAGCTACTGAGCAAGATTGGTATGAAGAATACCTGGCGCCCATATTGAGCATCCGCATTGTCGATGGATTGGATCAGGCGATTGACCACATTACGAAATATGGCTCGCAACATACCGATGCGATTGTTACCGAAAACTACGCCCGTGCGCGCCGCTTTCTGCGCGAAGTCGACTCCAGCTCAGTAATGGTCAATACCACACCGCGCTTCGCAGATGGATTTGAATACGGTCTGGGTGCAGAAATTGGCATTTCTACCGACAAAATCCATGCTCGCGGCCCAGTTGGACTAGAAGGGTTGACCAGTCAAAAATTTATCGTTCTGGGTGACGGTCAAATAAGACAATAAATTCATCAATAAAAGGTGTTATGGCACAAGTTGTTGAAGTAAAAATTCCCGATATCGGTGATTTTAAGGATATCCCGGTTATTGAAGTGCTTGTTGCATCTGGCACATCGGTTAAAAAAGAAACCCCTCTTATTACGCTGGAAACTGATAAAGCTTCGCTGGAAGTGCCTTCTCCACACGCCGGAGTGATTAAGGAAATCAAGGTTAAAGTTGGCGATAAAGTATCTGAAGGCTCGGTTATTCTCACTTTGGCGATAGCCGAAGAATCAGTAGATGCGGAGAATCTTGGGAAGAAAACCGATACCGCCAAAGAAACATCGGCCGCGTCAGCCGCAACTGCAGTCCCTGCGACAACATCAACCCAATCCATACCACAAGGTGATATTCATGCTGAAGTGGTGGTGCTTGGTGCCGGCCCCGGTGGATATACTGCTGCCTTCCGCGCAGCTGATCTAGGGAAAAAAGTGATTCTAATCGAGCGTTATCCGACGCTCGGTGGCGTGTGTTTGAATGTCGGCTGTATTCCGTCCAAGGCTTTGCTGCATGCCGCTAAAGTAATTACCGAGGCAGAAGATGCACAAGCGCAGGGAATCGTGTTTGGCAAACCCAAAGTCGATATTAATAGGCTGCGCGCCTGGAAGGAGTCAGTCATCGACAAACTGACCAAAGGCCTGAAAGCGCTTGCTAAACAGCGAAAAGTTGCAATCATTCATGGTGCCGGAAAATTTGCCACGCCGCATCTAATACAAGTTGAAACAAGCGAAGGCGCAAAAACGGTATCATTTGATAACTGTATAATTGCGGCCGGCTCTAGCGTGGCACGTATTCCCGGTTTTCCGTATGACGATTCACGATTGATGGACTCTACCAGTGCCCTTAAATTGAGCGATATACCTCAACGCATGCTGGTTATCGGGGGGGGCATTATCGGTTTGGAAATGGCAACCGTCTATGACGCGCTGGGAAGCAGAATTAGTGTTGTGGAATGGATGGATCAATTGATTCCAGGCGCTGATGCCGATCTCGTAAAGCCATTGTACCGCCGCATTAAGAAACGCTACGAAGCGATTTATCTTAAAACCAAAGTAACTCGGATTGAAACTGGAGAGAACGGACTTACTGTGACTTTTGAAGGCGAGAATGCGCCGAAACCGCAAATCTATGATCGTATTCTGATGGCGGTTGGGCGCCGCCCTAACGGACGCGCCATCGGTGCCGAGGAAATTGGCATTCAAATCAACGAGCGCGGTTTCATTCCTGTGGATCAGCAGATGCGTACCAATCTTTCGCATATCTTTGCAATCGGAGATATTGCTAGCGAACCAATGCTAGCCCATAAAGCAACCTATGAAGGCAAACTAGCCGCCGAGATAATCACCGGGCACAAAGCAATTTTTGATGCCCGCACCATTCCTTCGGTGGCATATACCGATCCCGAGATCGCCTGGATGGGCCTGACCGAGAAAGAAGCTATTCAGCAGGGAATTGATTACGAAAAAACCAACTTCCCTTGGGCGGCAAGTGGCAGGGCAATCTCGATAGCGCGTGAAGAAGGATTAACGAAACTACTCCTGGACAAGAGCACACGACGCATTCTAGGTGCCGGTATTACAGGCATCAATGCCGGTGAACTAATCGCTGAAACCGTACTGGCATTGGAAATGGGCGCAGACATGCAAGATATTAGTTTGACCATCCATCCCCATCCCACGCTCTCGGAAACAGTTCTATTTGCAGCCGAAATGGCAGAAGGAACCATTACCGATCTTTTCATACCTAAGAAATAGCCTCATAAACAACTTACTGTTAATAAACAATATTTATAACCACTCCAATTTCTATGATAGCCCCTAAAAAAATTTGTCTTATTTCATTCATCCTCCTCTGTGTATGTAGTGGAGTAAAAAATTCATTTGCGACACATATTTCGCAACCTATCTTGATCGACCCTAAAACACACTATGCTGTTGGCGACACCATTAATCTAAGTGGATGGGTGGAATACAATACACAACCTGCGCCTGATGTTTTACTTCATTTCAAGCTCACTCGTTTTGATGGATCGCCGGTGGCGGATCAATCCTATCCTAGCAATCAAGAAGGCCATTTTGAATTTAAATTCGATACCCAGAAAGAAATTCCTGGCAAATATCAGTTTACCGTTACGTCGCATTGCCTGGAAATTCATCGATATGCTTGTACTTATAACAGTCAAACGTTGTCCATTCAATTAAGCAATCCCTAGTAATAATATATGATCCCGTAAAGCTTATTGAGTTTTGCAAAGCAAGGATATTTCAAGCTGCGTCCAATAAATGGACAGATTAACTGATATTATTCGTGCACCTATGATGCCATCGTTTAGATATTTAAAACCAAGAAAGTTATGAGAATTGTTGACCGGCCCTACGCGAAAAATTGTTGCTGTTACTTGTTGTTAACGCTTGCAATATTCATTTTATCGGCCTGTAACACGCGCGAAAGTCAACTAGTTGAACGTGAAGCCAAGGTTAGTGCTAGAGAATCAGAGCTAGTTTCCTTGTTATCTGAACTGGTTGAACAAAAAAAAATGTTAGAAAAAAATGACTCCGAAAATCTTCCCGAAGCAATACAAGACTCAGCAGAGAAAACTTGTTCGTGCGATTCAAACCTTGATGAAGAAACCGTAAAGAAACCGTCGGATATGACTGAGACTAAAACATTATTAGGTGGCATAGAGAATGTTTTTCTTGATCCTCCCGGCATGGAATTTAGCGCACGGATCGATACCGGAGCGCAAACCTCATCGTTGAATGCGCTCGATATTGTTGAGTTTGAAAGAGATGGTAAGCCATTCGTAAAATTCAACTTAATTCATCCGCTCACTGGAGACAAGCTGGAATTGACCCGACGATTACGGCGTCACGTACGCATTAAGGGACGTGGCGGCAGGGAATCGCATCGTCGCCCGGTGGTCAAAATTCGTGTTGTACTCGCCGACATTGACGAACAAATCAATTTTACACTGGAGGATCGCAGTCGTTTCAAACACCAAATACTGATCGGGCGCAATTTACTGCAAGATCTGGCTATTGTTGATGTCAGCAGGAGAAATGTTGCAACATCTAAAACCGAAAACTCAGATACAGCGAGCGAGAATAAATAATGCATGCAAAACTTAGGCTCTATATTCTCGTTATCCTAATCATGGGATTTGGAATTGGTCTGATTTTATACAAGCACTTTGCTTTAGGATTTCCCTTATTACCAGATGACAAGAAAGCAGTCTGGACTATTGAAGCTCGAATAGATTTTGCCGCGCGTGGCGATCCTGTAATCGTATCTTTTGCATTACCCCCGAAGACTCCAGATATTATTTTTATGAAAGAAGACTTCGCTTCCCCTGATTACGGGTTTAGTGAAGTTACTTCACCGACTGGACGCCGTGCTGAATGGAGCAAAAGAACCGCAAATGGACCGCAAACGGCTTATTACCGGCTTAGTCTATATGAGACCGAGCAAATTGTTCCGGCTCAATTAACTGATGACCTTCCCACAGAACCTGAGAAACCTGAATTTGATGAAGTTATCAAAACGGCAGCAATTACTCTGTTGGAACAGGTGCATAGCAGATCTGCCAATACTGAAATTTTTACTCGTGAATTGATCACTACATTAAACTCAAAGGCACCCAGCCAGAATCAGAGCCTGTTGCTAAATGAAAAATCCAGTGAAGATTATAAAACGCATTTAATTATCAATTTGTTGGCAATGGAAGGAATCAGCGCACGTATTGTCCGCGGGCTGTACCTAGAAGATGGCCGTCGCAGACAATCACTCATCAATTTTGTGGAAGTTTATATTGGGGGGCAATGGCTCTTGTTTAATCAGAATACCGGTGTACATGGAAAACCGGAGAATTTTCTGATCTGGCAGCGTGGCGATCAATCTTTGCTCGATGTAGTGGGTGGCAAGAACTCACAAATATCATTCGCTATTATTAAGAACGTTCATTCGACCCGCAATCTGGTGGTAAGCGATGGCATGAACAAACAAGCTGGCTTGGTAGATTTCTCTATCTACAGTCTGCCCATTGAGCAGCAAAATGCATTCAAAATGATTTTATTGCTCCCTATTGGCGCCCTAATTGTTGTTATCATGCGTTTACTGATAGGCATAAGGACTTCCGGAACTTTTATGCCCATTCTGATTGCATTAGCGTTAATACAAACGACTTTGCTGACCGGAATTATCATTTTCTTAACAGTTGTCGGGATAGGACTACTGATCCGATCATACTTATCACGCCTGAATCTTCTGTTTGTAGCGCGTATTTCGGCCGTGATCATTGTAGTGATCGCAATCATCGCAAGTATCAGCATCATCAGCAACAAACTCGGGCTTGATCAGGCCATGACGGTCACTTTCTTCCCAATGATTATTCTATCTTGGACCATTGAACGTATGTCGGTGCTATGGGAAGAAGATGGTCCTCGGGAAGTACTTATTCAGGGGAGTGGCAGTCTGTTGACGGCAGTGATTGCCTATTTATTCATGACCAATCAAACCGTTGAATACCTGACTTTTAATTTCCCCGAATTGATGCTGGTTAATCTGGCCCTCATCCTGGTCCTAGGACAATATACCGGTTACCGTTTATCCGAGCTGTATCGTTTTCATTCACTGGAAAGACGCAATGCTTCTGGCAAGCGCTAGGAAACTCAGAAGTTTAGGTATCATCGGGATGAATCAAAGAATCTTTGGTTTGATCTCTCGCTATAATCCGCGTCATTTGTATCCCCTTGTTGATGACAAGCTCAAAACCAAACTGTTAGCGCAAGAAGCCGGCGTTACTGTACCGAAGTTACTCGGCATCGTGCAATATCAGCATGATGTCAAATTATTGAAAGAAATACTCCGACCACATGATCAGTTTGTGATCAAACCAGTCAAAGGAAGTGGGGGCAAAGGCATTCTGGTTATTACTGAACATGATCATAGTCTCTACTTCAAACCCAGTGGTGATTCCATACAGTTGGTGGAAATTGAAAGACACGTATCAAATATTCTAAGCGGCTTACATAGTCTCGGCGGCAAACCGGATACTGTGATGATTGAATCATTGATACAATTGGATCCAGTTTTCTCAGACTATAGTTACGAAGGTATTCCGGATATACGTATTATTGTTTTTCGAGGCTACCCTATCATGGCAATGTTACGACTGACGACGCATGTTTCGGATGGCAAAGCCAATTTACATCAAGGTGCAGTGGGTGTCGGGATCGACATAGGATCAGGCAAAGCATTGCATGCAGTGCAATACGGCAAATCTATTTCGCACCACCCTGATACACGCAAGACATTTTCAGAATTAACGGTTCCTCATTGGGATAAACTGCTGCAACTTGCTGCTGCTTGTTATGAAATGACCGGTTTGGGGTATTTAGGTGCTGATCTGGTATTGGACAGAGATCAGGGCCCCATGATTATTGAACTTAACGCGCGTCCTGGTCTAGCCATCCAAGTGGCTAATTTTTCCGGCCTAGCGCCACGTGTTGCCGCAATCGAGGCGCTTAAAACTATTGATCCCGATCCGAAACTACGCGCTGCTTTCAGCAAGACTCATTTCGCTGCCGATGCAGATATTCCATCCAGTCGTCAGCTCCGCACACGTAGTGATGACCCTTGACCTTGAAACTATTTTGCAAAATCAGACTTATCGCCTGTAAGCATTTTAATCATTCTTATTAACAATCACTTTGTTTCGCCCTCTTTGTTTCGCTTGATAAAGTGCAGCATCAGCTGCTTCACTCAAGCTTGCAGCATCGGGAAAATGCGCAAGATCTGCTATACCGCAACTAAAATTCACAAAAAATTCCTCATCGTGACTCAAATGCAATAGCCGCGAGAAAACATTACGTATCTCGTCAATCACTTTCGCTGCCGAGGTTGCATCCGTATCATTCATAATAATTGCAAATTCTTCGCCGCCATATCGTCCGACAATATCCGTTTCTCTTAAGCGTTGCTTGAGCAACCGCGCTAAGCTTTTGATAACCCGGTCACCAGCAGCATGTCCATAGGTATCATTGATATTCTTAAAAAAATCAATATCCACCATAGCAAATGATAATGAAGTATTCAATCGGCTGGAACGTATTACTTCACGCGCCAGCTCTTCTTTGATGGCAGTATGGTTGAGTAAGCCGGTTAACCCATCATGAATCATTAAAGAGCGCAAGAATCGTGCCCGAGTCGCACGTGTTGTTACTGCTGAAATCAAATAGACCGGATCAATGGGCTTAACCAGAAAGTCATCACCGCTCAAGCTCATAGCTTCCGGTTGCGTATTGAAATCATTTTCAGAAGAAAGATAAACGATAGGTGTGCTCAAAAAACCATCCATCTGTCGGATGATTTTTGCCAATTCAACACCATTACACCCCGGCATGTATAGATCTATCAAAATGAGGTCAGGATTAAAATCATTCAATTTATCTAATAGTTGCATTGGCTCGGAAACTGTTTTTACATGCATTTCTGCCTGCTCTAATATGGCTGCATGATAAGCAAGCAGCGTTGGACTATCATCCACAATCAATACACGAAACGGTTCCTGAATTTGCGATGCTGTGATTAAGTCCAGCTGATCAATCAATTCATTGGAGTTAATGGGTTTTGTAAAATACGCGACACTGCCGGCTCGTACTGCACCTAACCGGTACGCCATATCGTCATGCGCTGAAATAAATATTACCCGAACTGGCTGAGCCTGCTCTTTCTGAATTTGTTCCATGATTTGAATTCCGCCCATTTCATCATCAGGAAACTCAATATCCATTAGGATAATCGCATGGGGACACTGCTCAACAGCGACACGGAATTTATCGAGATGATTGTAAACCTCAACTTCATAGCCATAATAACGTAACTGCAAGGCGAGCTCCTGTGCTGCCTCGTAATCATCTTCCACTACAAAAATCAGATTGGACGCGGGAATGTTTGGAAGAAGCGCATGCTCATCAGAAGCTTTTGAAATAACCTCGATAGTTAATATGGATTCTTTTTCAATCGAAATTTTCTTCAATTCAAGAATCTGTTGCAGAATCCGAGATGTTTGCAATGCATCGGCTGATATATCTTTCTGCATCAGGTTCTTAAGAATTTGTTCCAATGCTCGCGCCTCTATACTCAATTCGGGATAACCAAATGTTTTGCCATTGCTGACTAAATTATGTACAGAACGATGTAACTCTTGAAGCACTTTGATATCCCATTCAATTTGCAGCTTAGCCCAGAGAGCTTCAATTTCATCCATTCTATCTGGAAGCTCGTGCGCAAATAGTGCCAATAACAAGCGCATCCTTTCCCGAAATTCTTTGTGTTCTGTCATGTTCATAGTTTTATCTACCTAATGATGTGAGATTTCAGCTATCAGTTACATTGAAGGGATCTTCTCAATCCTGCTTGTTGTTTTCAAAGTAGATTCCAATAAAACACCCTGTTCCAAGAAGCAAGCGACTAATTCTGCAAGAGATTAAATCCGCACTCCCATTCACTCACTTTATTTTAAATAATAAGAATTTAATTTTTGAATCTAACATATAAAAATCAATTACTAAATCAAATTACTTCTAAACTTACTTATCATCATATACAAGATTGTAAACTCAATAAATAAAATTACGAACGAATTGACTCTATCGAAAGATAAAAATCTATTGCCAATATAAAGTAACTCATTGACTAAAAGCAGAAAAACAAAGATCTCCTGAAGACTGGAATTTTAATCAAGCTATGCAATATGACTCATGCTGCCAGCATTATAGCAGACCATATAGACTTCCCTTTAAAACAAAGTGTTGTACGTTAACTTGAAATCTAATCAACAACTTCTATTTCTGAAACAATGGATCGAGACCCAAATCCATAAAAAGTAGTGAAAAAAGCAAGCCGGTCACTATAATGCACCTTGACGATGGCCGCATTTTTTAAGGCTGCGACTGCAAAATCATATAAATCATGATCATCGATAAAGAAATGTCGAAATTTACTGCCGCCAGTACCAACCTGTATGGTCATAAAATAGTTTCTATTTGTACTCCTATTTTTAATCAAATTTGTGATTCTTCCGAATTCAACACCATGAGCTATTTCCCGATCCATAGTGTAAATACTGCCAATAAGATGTTTCTGTTCCAATGGTTGATTCTGAATAACCGGATAAACTTCCATCAATTCATTTACAGATGAGCAAGAAAGCAATGAATTATTTTTTGGTGTTTTAAATTCCAACACGACATCACTACCAATGAGATTTTCAAGTTCTTCGTAGCGATCTTTCTCAAAACAAAACTGCCATGGATTAGAAACCAGATTAGGCGGCTGATTTCCAAGACTGATAAAAGTCATACTTTCATGGCCCAGCGATATTTCCCCGACATAAGCTCTGGTTACATTAATATCACGGCTTACCTTGCTTAATTGACCAGAGGCGTAACCTTCCGTGGAAAGAAGTAGCGGTCCAGCAATAGCCCATTTAGAAGAATAAATCAGCATAAGCAATAAAAACATCACAGTGATGTCAAAATACTTGAGTGATTTAACCATAATTTTTATGCCCTTGTGTTTAAGTTGAGTTTGCATTACAAAAATAAAATATACTTTTAAACGAGCTTCCAATGCGCCTTCCGGTAGTTAGTCGATATGAATTTTCCTACCGATGCTAATCTACACGATTAAAGTTAAATAAATACTGAATGGAGCAAAAATCCATCACTAAACAACCACCTTGGAGAATGCTATGAGTCGATACAAGATACATCGATCACACCGCATTGGATGGTTACGTGCTGCTGTTCTCGGCGCCAATGATGGCATCGTTTCAACAGCGAGTCTTATTATCGGAGTGGCATCGGCCCGAGCACTGCATGCGGATATTCTTGTTGCTGGTGTTGCTGGCTTGGTTGCGGGTGCCATGTCTATGGCTGCTGGCGAATACGTATCAGTTAGCTCTCAATCCGACACTGAAAAAGCAGATCTTGAAATTGAAAAGGATTCGCTAAAAAATGACTTTGAATTTGAGCTGAAGGAACTTGCCAATATTTATGAAAAAAGGGGATTGGATTCAAATCTAGCCCGACAAGTAGCAGAGCAGCTAATGGCATATGATGCATTAGGAGCGCATGCAAGGGATGAATTAGGCTTAGCTGAAAATGCTAGAGCTCGTCCTATTCAAGCCGCGTTGTTCTCAGCGAGCACATTCACTATTGGCGCTGCACTGCCATTATTGGTGGCATGGAATATGGCAGGTTCTCAACTGATACCCGCAGTTGCGGTATCGTCACTGGTATTTCTGGCAACCTTAGGCGCCATGGCTGCACGCGCAGGCGGTGCAGCCATGTCTATCGGCGCAATCAGGGTTACATTCTGGGGTACACTTGCAATGAGCCTGACGGCGGCAGTCGGTAGGCTATTTGATGTAGCTGTATGATTACCAGGCAATAATAGATCATTGCCAAGACAAACCATCAATGCACACTTTGAGGTCGAAGCTGGTTTCCGACGATTTCGGCAGCGATGACCTGCAATCCCTGCTCAGGCATCAGCTTTGAACCATCCACTTGCCAGCTCTTTCTATTAAGTGGATGTCCGGGATGCATAAGCTTACTCATAAAGTCCAACAAAAACCCGCTGATTATCCGCTGCGCTGGTTGGCTGGTATCACCAAAGCTACTTGCGCCATGAATTGCCATCTGCTGCAAAAACAGAATGGCTTCATCTTTCGCGTAAAAATCATCTTCCGTCATAACTCCAGGTGCATTAAGCCACGAGTTTGCTTTGAGAAGCTCTAAGATTAATTCTGCAGCATGTTCCGCGGTGATGGTTTTCATCAAAGTCAGATCATCAGCATTGTTTGATCAGTATCGATAATCATTTGCGAATAAACTTAAAATTTACCCATAAAATCACCTTTGCCTACAGCCAGTCCATTGTGTCGCAGAATCGCATAGGCGGTTGTTACATGGAAGAAAAATTGTGGCAATCCATAGTTATTCAAGTAGTTGTGTCCAACCAGCTTTTTCTCTTTTGGTGTGCCCGGGCGTAACACGATTTCACGCGTTTCACTGCCTTCGAATTGGGTGGGCGTCAGGCTTTCAATAAACGCCAGAGTTTTACTAATTCGCGCCTGCAAATCAGCAAAGGTCTGTTCATTATCTTCATACGCCGGCACTTCAACCCCCGCCAATCGCGCTGATACGCTCTTGGCAAAATCGGCGGCGACTTGCACCTGGCGAAGCAAGGGAAACATATCAGGGTATAACCGAGCATTCAGCAACACTACAGGTTCAAATTTTTTTTCGGTTGCGTAAGCTTCGGCTTTAGTTAAAATAGCGCTTAAACTTTTTAATAGCTGTTTAAAAACAGGTATGGATGTTTGGTACATGTATGAATTGGTCATGCGATTTTCCCGGTTAATTGATGAAAGGCACTATTGAATTATTGCAATGAAGTATCTCATGAATGAATGTGAATTAGCACCAACAGCGTATGAAATATGATTATGCGCGTCTGCAAAAATGTACTCACGATACAGGGCATGGGATTTCTGAACGGATAGCCGTATGTTACAACTGTAAAGGAAAAAACGAGTTGGAGTGTGGCTGAGAGTTATGTTAAGAATCAAGGCAAGCAAAAAGAAGAACCGCGTCAGCATGAGCTTTTCTAATACCCCGCGACCCGCCACGGGGGTTGTTTACTGCAAGTGAACTGTGACCGCGCTACCGTATCATTCCGGCGTACTGTATATATAACGCTCAAGTTGATGTATTATAAACTGATGTTCTGAAATCGTATCCTTAACCAGATCGCCAATCGATATTAAACCTATCACACGGTCACCTTCCAGAACAGGCAAATGACGAACCCGCATTTCTGTAACCAATGCCATACAATCCGTATTGGTATAGTCCGGACTAACATATGCCACCTGACGAGTCATAAGTTCCTTGACATGCACATCCCTCAATGGCTTGTTCAAGAGATACGATTTCCGGGAAAAATCTCTTTCTGTTAGGATGCCTACCAATTTGCCACCGTCTATTACCAGTAATGCACCAATGTTGTTGGCAGACATTTGCTGCATAGCATCAATGAGCGAATCTTCAGGAGATACAATTTTAACCTCATGTCCTTTTTCATCCAATAACTGTCTTACGGTTTTCATGACAACACCTCCTTTTTCCTGCAAAATAAATCTGGTTTTTATTCATATCCAAACAATAATTTTAGCATAGCATCTAGGTTCAGCGAACGCATAACCTATGAGAAATGACAACAATTCTTTCACTTGACAAGCGATTAAACTTACCGTAGTTTTTCAGTGAAGCAGTTCTTTCCTGAACGTGGTCGTATGTTTTCAACTGCTCCGAGCTTCTGACTGCAGAAATTAACCGGCATGAATGAAGCTATTACAGACAATTCCGAAAACCGTTCATAAAGTCATAGGGGATGCTGCAATGCAAAACCTGTCACCCGCTACTGTTATTGGTCTTTTTGCGCTACTTGTATTGTTCGCGCTGTCAGGTCTGTTATGGCTTTCGCGTTGGCTGGGAGGATACCGCTCACAGTGGAGCAAGGAACAGCCTTATGAGTGCGGCATTCCTCCAACAGGTGATGCACGCGCCCATGTATCCGTACGTTTCTATGTAGTCGCAGTCTCTTTTCTGATATTCGATATTGAAGCAGCCTTCCTGTTTATCTGGGCTGTAACTTACTGGGAGTTGGGCGCACAAGGCGTGATTGGCGCCTGTGTGTTTATCATCATTCTGCTATTCGGCTTAATTTATGAATGGCGAAAAGGAGGTTTGGCATGGACTCCGGACAAAACAATCAGGGACCTTTAACAGCCATTTTCGGCAAACTAGAAGAAGCAGTTTCTTGGGGACGAAAGTATTCACTATGGCCGTTCAATTTTGGCCTTTCATGCTGTTTCGTCGAGATGATGGCAACATTCACACCGCGCCACGACATAGCCCGTTTCGGCGCCGAAGTAATGCGCGGCTCACCACGGCAGGCCGACCTGTTAATTATTTCGGGAACGGTGTTTATCAAAATGACACCCATGATCCTACGACTCTATCATCAGATGCTCGAACCTAAATGGGTTATCTCCATGGGCTCATGCGCCAATTCCGGGGGCATGTACGACATCTACAGCGTTGTTCAGGGAATAGACAAGATTTTGCCGGTGGATGTTTATGTGCCGGGCTGTCCTCCACGACCGGAAGCATTATTACAAGGATTAGTCTTATTACAGGAATCAATTGGCAACGAACGCCGACCGCTTGGCCTGAGAATCGAGGAATAATTGATGACTGATGGAGAAATGGTGCTTATCTCGCAATTAGAGTCGCGTTTTAACGCGGTTTCCAGCAAACTGCCCTGTGACGGAGTCAACACCTTATTTGTACTACCGGAACGTATTACCGAGACGCTTAAATTTCTCAAGCATGAGGCAACGCCCCATTTTGAGATGCTTTTTGATTTGTCTGCAATAGACGAAACAAAAAGAAATGGCGGATTGACCGTGTTCTATCAACTTCTATCCCTATCCGGAAACACTGATTTACGCATAAAAGTCAATTTGCCAGCAGAAGACCCTGTATTGCCCAGCATTTGTACTATCTGGAATGCCGCCAATTGGTATGAACGTGAACTCTATGACATGTTTGGGATCCACGTAGGCGACCACCCCAATCTGCAACGTATTCTAATGCCCGAATATTGGGAAGGCCATCCTCTGCGCAAAGAACATCCGAATCGTGCGACAGAAATGCCGCCCTATCAGCTGCCTGAGGCGCGTTATCGTGAGATTATGGAAAGTTACCGCGCCGAGGATTATCATGAACCAGCAAATTTCGCTGAGGAAATGACCCTCAATATTGGGCCCACACATCCCGGCACGCATGGTTTGCTACGTCTGATCGTGCGACTGGAAGGCGAAGAGATCCGTGATGTACGTCCTGATATTGGGTTTCATCACCGTGGTGCAGAAAAAATGGCCGAGCGCCAAACCTTTCACAGCTACATTCCTTATACTGACCGCATAGACTATCTATCCGGCGTACAAAATGAACTGCCCTACCTACTGGCGGTAGAACAACTTGCGGGAATTACGGTTCCGGACCGTGCGCAGGTAATCCGTGTGATGCTTTGTGAATTGTTCCGCATTTCCAGCCATCTGGTCTGGTTGGCCAGCTACTCTCATGATTTGGGCGCTTTGGCGCCTCCCTTTTATGCATTCCGAGATCGTGAATATCTGTTCGATGTAATTGAATTGATTACGGGCGGACGTATGCACCCAGCTTTTTTTCGCATCGGCGGCGTAGCAATGGATTTGCCCGAAGGTTGGCACAAAGCATTACAAGAATTTCTTAAACGCATGCCTGCTGCGATAGATGAGTATCAGGCACTGCTCACAAGCAACCCCATCATGCGCCTGCGTACTCGCGGAATTGGCGTCCTCACCACTGCACAAGCGATCGACTGGGGATTCAGCGGACCTAATCTCCGAGCCTGCGGATTCGCATGGGATTTACGCAAACGCCGTCCCTACAGTGGTTATGAGCAGTATGATTTCGAAGTGCCTACCGCTAACGAAGGCGATTCTCTGGCCCGCGCCGAAGTGCGTCTGGAAGAAATCCGTCAAAGCCTTCATATCGTTGAACAAGCCATG
>RRZT010273833.1_pt1 | contig 22241 bp, 18 predicted proteins | sample 2165551 | NCBI WGS metagenome assembly RRZT01 (sample SAMN10456910, study PRJNA506462) | wastewater metagenome | biome: wastewater; feature: sludge; material: wastewater sludge; isolation source: wastewater sludge with Escherichia coli K12::gfp cells carrying plasmid... | place: USA: Moscow, Idaho... | reverse complement strand
GTGCGGGTACTTGCCGCCTTGTCCCTCGAGGCCAACGGTAGCGAGCAGTTGCTCGATCCGCTGGTCGGCGCCAGCCGCGCCGCGCGCCAGGCCGAAGCCGATGTTGGCCGCGACCGTGAGGTGCGGAAACAGCGCGTAATCCTGAAAAACCATGCCGATGCGACGCTTTTCCGGCGGCATGCGGAAGTCCGGGCGCGTGACCGAGACGCCCTTGATGCGAACTTCTCCCTCGGCGATCGGCTCGAACCCTGCAATGCAGCGCAAGAGTGTCGTCTTTCCACAGCCGGACGGGCCGAGCAGGCAGGCAATGCGCCCGCTCACGATCTGGAAGCCGACCCCGGCGACGACCGTGTGCGTTCCATAGCGCTGGACGATGCGGTCGAGTTCGAGGTGGGCGAGGTGAGTCATTGGCGTTTGTTTGATCATTGCGGCGGTTCGGCACGGGCAGTCTCCGGGTCGTCCGGGCAACCAGGTGAAAGCCGCGCGGTGACTCGGTGAGTTCCCGCGACGGCCCAAATTATAATTCGCATTCAACTTTCGGCCGGCCATGAAACGCTCCCCGTTCAATCTCCTCCTCGTTGCCTCGTTCGTCATCGCTGCCTTGATCGCCTTGCCGGTAGTCAGCGTGCTGGCCAACATCTTCAGCGGCGGCACCGGCGCTACCTGGCAACATCTCGCGTCGACCGTACTGCCGGACTACGTCGGGAGCACGCTCTGGCTGTGTCTCGGCGTCGGCTGCGGGGTGGTCGTCGTCGGCGTGGCGACGGCGTGGCTGACCGCGATGCACGATTTCCCCGGCCGGCGTTTCTTCGAATGGGCGCTGGTCCTGCCGCTGGCGATGCCGGCTTACGTGCTCGCCTATGTGTACACCGATTTCCTGCAGTTCGTCGGCCCGCTGCAGACCTGGCTGCGCGACGTCTTCGAATGGCGGCGCGGCGACTACTGGTTCCCGGACGTGCGCAGCACCGGCGGGGCGGTCGCGATGTTCGTCTTCGTCCTCTATCCCTACGTTTACCTGTTGGCGCGCACGGCGTTCATCGAACGCGCCAGCGGCATGCTGGAGGCGGCGCGTACGCTCGGCCTCGGGCCGTGGCGCAGCTTCCTGCGTGTTTCGTTGCCGCTGGCGCGTCCGGCGGTGGTCGCGGGCGCGGCGCTGGCTCTGATGGAGACGCTGGCCGACTACGGTACCGTGTCCTATTTCGGCGTGCAGACATTCACCACGGGGATCTATCGCGCCTGGTTTTCGCTCGGCGACCGGGTCGCGGCGGCGCAACTCGCCGCGTCGCTGCTTGCCTTCGTGATCCTGCTCCTGCTGCTCGAGCAAGTCTCGCGCGGACGCGCGCGCTTTCACAACACGACGGTTCGGAATCGGCCGCACGCCGAACACGCGCTCAAGGGCGGCGCCGCCGTCGTCGCGCTGGCAAGCTGCGCTTTGCCGCTCTTCGTCGGCTTCGTCCTGCCGGCGGGTTTGTTGCTGCGCCTCGCACTGACCGAAGGCGATGCCCGGTTCGGGGCGCGCTTCGTTCATCTGGCTGGCAACAGTTTTGTGCTGGCCGGACTGACGGCGCTGATTGCCGTGGCGCTCGCGCTTCTGCTGGCTTACGCCGACCGGCTCTCGAAGGCCGGTGTCCGGGCGCGTCTGGCGCATCTTCTCAATCGTCTGGTGGGGCTGGGTTATTCGGTTCCAGGCTCGGTGATCGCCGTCGGCGTGCTGATTCCCGTGACCCGTTTGGATAACTGGCTGGCCGGGCAATGGGCGCTCTGGTTCGGTGCCAACCCGGGATTGTTGCTGACGGGCGGCATTGCCGCGCTGATCTACGCCTACCTCGTGCGCTTTCTTTCCGTGGCGTTGCAGTCCGTGAGTGCGAGTCTTGTGAAAGTTACGTCGAATATGGATGAAGCTGCGCGTAGCCTGGGCGAGAACCAGGCCGGCGTCCTGCGCCGCGTGCATTTCCCCTTGCTGCGCAGCAGCCTTCTGTCAGCTGGCCTGCTGGTGTTCGTCGATGTGATGAAGGAGTTGCCGGCGACGCTGGTCATGCGCCCCTTCAATTTCGACACGCTGGCGACGCAAGCCTACACGCTGGCTTCCGGCGTACGTGTGGCCGAGGCGTCGACCGCCTCGCTGGCCATCGTCGCCGTCGGCTTGTTGCCGTTGATCTTTCTGTCGCGGCAGATCAATCAACGGCGGTAGCGCTTACCGATAACCGGCGCGGTCGAAGATCATCTGCGCCTTGGCGCGGTACATGGCGAGCGATCCCACCGGCAAAGTGTCGGCCTTGAAGCTGCCGAGCTTGTCGAGCGCCGGGTTGGCGATCTTCAAACCGGCGACGACCGGCCATTCGTTGTTGCCGTCGGCGAAATAGCGTTGCGCGTCGTCGCTCGCCAGGTATTCGAGGAACTTGACCGAGGCTTCCTTGTGCGGCGCGTGCTTGAGCATGCCGCCACCGGATACGTTGATGTGCGTCCCCTTGGCCGCCTGGTCGGGCCAGACGATGCCAATCTTGCTCACTACCGCTTGGTCATCCGCCTTGTCCGAGCGCATCAGGCGGGCGAGATAATAGGTATTGGAGATCGTCACGCCGCACTCGCCGGCGGCAACGGCCTTGATCTGGTCGGTATCGCCGCCCTTGGGCGCGCGTGCGAAATTGGCCACGACGCCTTTCGCCCAGGCTTCGGCCTGCGCCTCGCCCTGATTGGCGATGATCGACGCCATCAACGACAGGTTGTACGGATGCGAGCCGGAGCGCGTGCAGACTTGGCCCTTGAGCTTCAGATTCGCCAGGTCGGCGTAATTGCGCACGTCGTCCGCGTTGACCGCATCCTTCGCATAGACGATGACGCGGGCGCGGGTCGAGAAGGCAAACCAGTCGTCCGTGCGCAGATGAGCCGGAATGCGCGCTTCCAGCACGGGCGACCTGACCGGCGCGAAGAGTCCGAGTTCGTGCGCCTGGGCGAGGCGCGAAGCGTCGACGGTGATGAGTACGTCAGCCGGACTGTTGCTGCCTTCGTTCTTGATGCGCTCAAGCAGTTCTTCTTCCTTGCCCTCGATCCGGTTCACCTTGATGCCGGTCCTTTGCGTGAATCCGGCATAGAGCGCCTCGTCGGTCTGGTAGTGGCGGGCCGAATAGATGTTCAGGACTTTCTCTTCGGCCTGTGCCGAGCCAAGAACGACGGACAGTGCGGAAAGCGCCAGCAGGCGGCGCGAGGATGAATGGAACACGAGAGTTTCTCCTTGCTTGTATTGATAACGTTTCGCAAAAACGTCTTCATGATAGCGGTGCTTTTTGTTCATGTAAATGAGAATTGTTATCGAGCTCGGAGCGAAAAAAAGACGCCGAAGCGTCTTTTTTGATTTCGACTGACCGGTGTCAGTTTTCCACAACGCGCCGTGCGCCGTTGTAGCGTTTGACCCAGTAGCTCTGGCTCATGTCCTCGACGCGAACTTCCGCGCCCGTGCGCGGTGCGTGCATGAAGCGGTTGTCGCCGAGATAGATGCCGACGTGCGAGAAGGCGCGGCGCATCGTGTTGAAGAAGACGAGGTCGCCCGGCTTGAGTTCCTTCTTGTCGATCACGTCGCCGACTTCGCTTTGCTCCTTGGCCGTGCGCGGCAAAAGCATGCCGAGCGCGTCCTTGAAAACGAGCTGAACGAACCCGCTGCAATCGAGTCCACTGTCGGGATCGGTGCCGCCGCGGCGGTACTTGATACCGGTCAGTTCCAGACCTTTGAGGATCAAATCCTTCGCGCCGGTACGATAGCGTTCGAACAGCGAAGGCTCGTCGCTCAGCGCAGGCTGGACTTCGGCAGCGTGAACGGCAGACACGCCCGAGAGAGCGAGTACGGCAGCGGCAAGCAGGTTTGTGATGATTTTGTGACACAACATGGGGCCGGAATCTAAAAGAAAAATCCCGCCCTGTAAACCTTTATTGCCGTTTTTTTATGCTATTGCTCCGGGTTTGTTCTTGTAACATGCTGATTATTATAGTTTGTCTGCGGAAGTGGAGCGCTTGCCCGTCGACTGGTATTTTGTGGGTATCATCGCCGTTTGCGCGACGCAGACGTCCTGATGCCAATCTTGGCTTCGGCAGGCGGCGTCGCGTTCATCAAGGAGAATTCATGCGTTCCTTCAAGGCGTTCTTGATTGAAGAGATTGAAGGTAAAACAAAGAGCGGTCTGGTCAGCGTTGACGAGTCGGTGCTCGATCCCGGCGAGGTGACGATTCGCGTTGCCTACTCCAGCGTCAATTACAAGGATGCGCTGGCTGCCACGGGCACGGGTCGAATCATCCGGCGCTTTCCCTGCATCGGCGGCATCGATCTTTCCGGCATCGTCGAAGCGAGCAGCGACCCGCGTTTCAAGGCCGGCGATCAGGTGATCGCTACGAGCTTCGATATCGGCGTCGCCCATCACGGCGGCTATGCCGAAATTTCCCGCGTACCGGCCGACTGGGTGGTCCCTTTGCCCGACGGCCTTTCCCTGTTCGAGGCGATGGCTCTCGGGACGGCGGGTTTCACAGCCGCGCTGGCGATCGTCCGCATGGAAGAGAACGGCCTTGCGCCGGGCAAGGGGCCGGTGATCGTGACGGGCGCTACCGGCGGCGTCGGCGGATTGGCGATCGACATGCTGGCGAAACTCGGCTACTCGGTGACTGCGCTGACCGGCAAGGAAGCGCAGGCGGATTACTTGCGGCAACTGGGCGCATCGGAGGTGATCTTGCGCTCGTCGCTCGACCTGTCGAAGATCCGGCCGCTGGCTAAAGCTGTCTGGGCCGGTGCCGTTGATAATCTGGGCGGCGACGTGCTCGCCTGGATCGCCAGTTCGATGAAGCCGCAGGGAACGATAGCCAGCATCGGGCTGGCAGCCAGTACTACACTGAACACGACGGTAATGCCGTTTGTTCTGCGTGGCGTTTCGTTATTGGGGATTGATTCGGGCTACATCGGCGAACCGTACCGGCAGCGGATCTGGCAGCGCCTTGCGACGGACATGCGTCCGCGCAACTTGCTTGAAATGACGCGTACGATTGGCTTGAATGAGTTGCCGGGTGCTTTTGACCGATTCCTGAAGGGTGCGGCGCACGGCCGTGTGGTGGTTGCAGTGTCTTGAGGCGGTGATAGACGATACCCATGAACAGTCCGACCCAGTTGCCGAGAATATTGATTGTTGACGAATCGCGCATCGTGCGCGCGACGATCAGCAAGCATGTTCGCGACCTCTACGATTATCGGGAGGAGTCGGATGGTGAGGCGGCGTGGCAGGTGCTGGTGCTCGATCACTCGATCGCGCTGGTGATCTGTTCGCTTTCCCTTCCGGTGCTTGACGGCAACGGGCTGCTTGACCGGGTGCGCTCGTCGCGCCTGGCGCGCTTGGCGCAGATGCCGATGCTGATGATCGCCGGCGACAACGACGAGGCGATCGAGCGCGCCAAGGCGCACGGGGCGTCCGACTTCATCAGCCGCGGGACGGGCGGTGCCGAGTTGCTGGCGCGCATCGACTCGCAGCTCAAACTCGTGCAGGCACAGCACCAGCTCAAGGAAAACCTTGAGCAGAACGTCCAGAATCCCGAAACGGGGTTGTTTACGCGCAAGTACGTTGAGCTGCAGGCGGTGCAGGCGATGTCGCACGCCATGCGGCATAACAACGAAGTCAGCGCGATGGTGATGAGCTTTGATAACATCGGTGCCTTGCGTGAGGAGCATGGCGTCGATGTGGCGAAGCAGCTTCAGCAGCGCTTCATTTCCATGTTGTCGAGCAAGATCCGCAAGGAGGACAGCCTGGGCCACTACGCCGGCAGCCAGCTGGTCGTCATCTCGCCGGGTACGCCGGCAGCGGCGTGCGAATCGTTCGGCAACCGCTTGCGCGAGGCGATTCGTACGGCAAACATCGCGGTTCATGGACAGCGATTGAACTTGTCGGTGAGCGTCGGTGTCAGCAACAGTCCGGCGGATGCAGTTGTGTCCGGCGGTGCGCTGATCGAGCTGGCCGGCTCACGGTTGAAGATGGCGCAGCAGGCCGGCGGCAATCAGGTCATTTCTTGCAATCCGGGAGCAGACGCGGTGTCGCCGGTGGCGCCCGCGCTCGATCAGGCGCTGGCGCTGATCAATGAGGGGCAAGTGGTCAAGGTCATGCCCCATCTTGCGGCGCTAGGTTTGCAGGTGATGCCGCTCTTGCGGCTACTCGAACGCCGATTCGGCCTGGGTTTGCCGCTTGCAGAAATCGAGAAGCGCATGACTGATCCGGTGCAGGAGAAAGAAGACGCCGGACAGGATTAGTTTTCCATAAGTGCAGGGTACTTGGTCGTAGCGACAAGGAAGCCTTATGACAACAATCAAGGAGTTTCACCAGCAATCCATCGACAATCCGGACGCTTTCTGGGCCAACGAAGCCAGGCGCATCGACTGGCACAAGCCGTTCAGCAAAACGCTCGATTTCTCGCGGCCGCCGTTTGCAAAATGGTTCGTTGGCGGCGAAACCAACCTTTGCTACAACGCCGTCGATCGGCACGCCGCCAAACGGCCGAACGACCGTGCCCTGGTCTTCGTTTCGACCGAAACGGATACCGAAACCGTCTATTCCTTCGCTGAACTGAAGACCGAGGTCATGCGCATGGCGGCCGCCATGCAGCACCTCGGCGTCGGCAAGGGCGATCGCGTTCTGATCTATATGCCGATGATTCCCGAAGCGACGTTTGCCATGCTCGCCTGCGCGCGCATCGGGGCGATCCACTCGGTGGTCTTTGGTGGCTTTGCCTCGGGTTCGCTGGCGACGCGCATCGACGACGCGCTGCCGAAGCTGATCGTCTCTTCCGACGCCGGCATGCGCGGCGGCAAGCCTGTTCCCTACAAGCACCTGCTCGACGACGCGATCGATCTTGCGACGCACCAGCCGAACCATGTGTTGATGATCGATCGCGGCCTCGACAAGGCGTTCAACAAGGTCGCGGGGCGCGACGTCGACTATGCGAGCCTGCGCGAACGCTTCCTTGACGCCGACGTGCCGGTGACCTGGCTCGAATCGTCGGAGCCGTCGTACATCCTCTATACCTCCGGCACGACCGGCAAGCCGAAAGGCGTGCAGCGCGATACCGGCGGTTACGCCGTCGCGCTGGCCGCGTCGATGCAGTACATCTACTGCGGCGGCGAGGGCGAGACGATGTTTTCGACCTCGGACATCGGCTGGGTCGTCGGCCACTCCTATATCGTCTATGGGCCGCTGATTGCCGGCATGTGCACGATCATGTACGAAGGCACGCCGCTGCGCCCCGATCCAGGAATCTGGTGGCAGATCGTCGAGAAGTACAAGGTCAACGTGATGTTCTCGGCGCCAACCGCCGCGCGCGTGCTCAAGAAGCACGATCCGGCGTACATGCACAAGTACGACCTGTCGAGCCTGAAGCACGTCTTCCTCGCCGGCGAGCCGCTCGATCAGCCGACGCACGAGTGGTTCATGCGCGAACTCGGCAAGCCGGTGATCGACAATTACTGGCAGACCGAAACCGGTTGGCCGATCCTCGCTGCGATGCCCGGCATCGAGAAAACGGAAATCCGCTACGGCACGCCGAGCTTTCCGGTCTATGGCTACAACCTCAAGGTGTTCCGCGAGGATGGCACGGTGTGCGATCCGGACGAGAAAGGCATCGTCGGCATCGTGCCGCCGCTGCCGCCCGGTTGCCTGTCGACCGTCTGGGGCAACGATGAGCGCTTCGTTTCGACCTACTTCTCGCTGTTCCGCGAGCCGCAGGTCTATTCGTCGTTCGATTGGGGCATCCAGGACAAGGACGGCTACCACTACATCCTCGGCCGGACCGACGACGTGATCAACGTCGCCGGACATCGTCTCGGCACGCGCGAGATCGAGGAAGCGATTCAGGGGCATCCGGGGATTGCTGAGGTCGCAGTCGTTGGCGTCGCCGATCAGCTCAAGGGTCAGATCCCGATGGCGTTCGCCGTGGTCAAGGACGCGGGCAGCATTTCCAGTCCGGACAAGCGGGTTGCGCTCGAGCAGGCGGTGTTCAGGCAGGTTGACGAGACCTTGGGCGCGATTGCCCGGCCGAGTCGCGTGCACTTCCTGACCATCCTGCCCAAGACGCGCTCCGGAAAACTCCTGCGCCGTTCGATTCAGGCGCTGGCCGAAGGGCGCGATCCGGGCGATCTGACGACGATCGAAGATCCGGCGGCGCTGGAGCAGCTGCAACTGGCGTTGAGTTTCAAGGCCGCCTGAGTTTTTTTGTCGCGCCCGGCAGGGCGCACTCACCTTCACGAGTCTGCTGCTGACAGCGAGACGGGCATGCGAAACGGATAGCAAGAGGGCGCTGGCGACGAAGTTGCTCAAGGAATGGGCGGTTGCGTGAATTCTGGACGGACTTTCCCCTTACCCCACTGTTTTTCATCGCGCCGGGGCAGCACTCGGTCAGCGCTACGGAGACAGGGCGCAGGCCGCGTGGAAGCGGAGGGTGCGCAGCGGATGGTGGGAAGCGAGCAAGATGCGCACGCGGCGGGTATTGCGCAGGATGGCCGCGCCGATCTTGAGCAGCCTCACCCGGATCGTTGCGGCGGTCGCCCGGGCCAATCCGGTACCGGCCAAGGCGATCTCGCGCAGACGCTGCATCAGTGTATAGGCGAGTGCGGCGAACATCAGGCGCAACCCGTTGGCGAGGAACTTGTGGCAGCTGGCGCGCGTTCCGAAGAGGTCAAGTTGAGCTTCCCTGATGCGATTCTCGGCCTCGCCGCGCTGGCAATAGAGATCGTCATAGAGTGCGTCAGCCGGCAGATCGAGAGTGGTGACGACAAAGCGTGGGTTGGTGCACAGGCTGCCGAACTCCTGGCGCGTGGTGAGCAGCCGGACCGCGGTGGCGGCCTGCTTCGCACCGTCGATGCGCGACAGCCGCAGCACGCAGGCGAGCATCACTTGCCCGCAGAAGACGTAGAGCGGCAGGTAGCAGTCGTGATCGTAATAGCCATGGAACTGCGTCCGTTCCTGCTCTCCGTGCAGCGGCACATCCGAGGCGTCGACATCGAGCACCCGTTCTTCGGGTACCTTGTCTCGTGCGGCAATGAACCTGAAAAATCCGGTTCTTCACCGCAAAGGTTCGCAAAGAAAATCGAAGCGCTACGCGAACAGCACGGTAGGGTGCGCAAATCTCATTTGCGCCCCGAAGGAAGTACCCTTGGGGTGCGCCCCGAAGGAAGCGCGGAGGGTGTGCACGCGGAAATGGCGCTGGAACGGTGCGCAACATCGGGCGTTGCACACCCTGCGGCAGCTGTTGTTTCCTTTGCGATCTTTGCGCCTTCGCGCCTTTGCGGTGAGGTTTTCAGGATGAACTGCTCGACCAGCACGCGATTCAGGGCGATCACGTCAGCGCGTGTGACGCGCGTTTCCAGACGCGAGAAGGTCGGGGAACTCGCCAGGTCTTCAACCTTGCCCACGGCCGTTTGCATCAGCGGGTCGTGACGCAGGACGTCGTGGTCGTTCAGATCCTCGTAGCCGCAGCACAGTCCGTACAGGCGCTGAGCGACGAGGTCGCGCAGGGAATGCGTGATGCGCTCAGGAGCGCGCGGGTCCGAGAGCGCCGCGATGACCACCGCCGACAAGCCGATCTTGCGATCCACCTGCCGCACCAGCAGGACGCCTCCGTCTGAACTGAGCGCGCCTCCACCGAAATTCGCCTCGATTTCGCGGCGACCCACGCGCCCAAACACCATCTGTTGAACGGTACAACCTGGCATCGGTGGAACTCCTCCATATACGGCTTCGATACCTGTACCAGAGCGCCTTTTGGCGGTTCCGCCGACACCTCTTCACGAAATATCCGGGTTAGCCTCAACTTCTTGAACCGCCCTGTGCGGACCCACATGCAGGGTGGTGTGGCAGGGCGCGGTCCATAAGGGCTGCCGCCCATGCCGATCGCCGGATGATCCCGGATCAGCCGGCCCTGGCCTCGGTGACGCGCTTGGCGATGTGCTCGAGCGCTTCATCGACCTGATCGACGAGGATCAGGCAGAGATCACCGGGCTTGAGCGTTTCCAGCGCCGTATCGATGGCCAGGAACTCACCGCGGATTTCCCTCACTTCGGACGTCCGCTTGGCCTCCTTCAGGCCGAGTTGCAGCAGAGCCAGGACTTCGCCGTCGGCGCGGCCGCGCTGGCACTGGTCCTGGTAGAGGACGACCTGGTCGAAGGCGTCGCCGAGGATTTCCGTCTGCTGGCGAATGTCCTCGTCGCGCCGGTCGCCAGCGCCGCTGATGACGACGGTGCGGTGGCAGTCGGGTTTGAACGGCATCTTGTCGATGGCGTTGACCAGTGCCTGGATGGCATCCGGGTTGTGGCCGTAGTCGGCGATCAGCGTCGCGCCTCGATAGTCGAAGAGGTTGAAGCGGCCTGGCGCCGATGCGGCATCGTTAACAAAGCCGGCGAGACCGGCGTGAATGACGTCCCAGTCAAGCCCGAGCGCCCAGCCGGCGCCGAGTGCAGCCATCGCGTTCTCGATTTGGAAGCCGATCGCGCCGTTGGCGGTGACCGGTATCCCCGAGAGCGGGACGCGGTGCGTAAAACGGCCCTCGCAGGCGACGATGGCGTCGCCGTCGAGATAGACGATGCGCTTGCCGAGGGCGCGATGCGTGGCCATGACCGGATGATGAATGTCGCAGGCGAAGAAAGTGATCTGTCCGGGGCACGAATCGGCCATGCGGGCGACCATCGGGTCGGCGGCATTGAGCACGGCGACACCGGTGTCCGGCTTGACGTTCTGCACGATCACGCGCTTGACGACCGACAGGTCCTCGACCGTGCTGATGTAGGCGAGACCGAGGTGGTCGCCCTGGCCGATGTTGGTGACGACGGCGACGTCGCAGCGGTCGAAGCCGAGGCCCTCGCGCAGCACGCCGCCGCGCGCGGTTTCGAGCACGGCCGCGTCGACGTCCGGGTGCATCAGGACGTTGCGCGCGCTCTTCGGGCCGCTGCAATCGCCGGTGTCGATGCGCTTGCCCTGGATGTAGACGCCGTCGGTGCTGGTCATGCCGACGCGGTGGCTGTTGCATCCGAGGATGCTGGCGATGAGGCGAACCGTGGTCGTCTTGCCGTTGGTACCGGCGACGGCGACGAGCGGGATGCGCGCGTCGTCGCCTTCCTTGAACATGTTGCCGATGATCGCTTCGCCGACCGCGCGGCCTTTGCCGAACGAGGGCTGCAGGTGCATGCGCAGGCCGGGCGCGGCGTTCAGTTCGACGATGCCGCCGTTCTGCTCTTCGAGCGGACGCAGGACGTCGCTGCAGACGATATCGACGCCGGCGATGTCGAGGCCGACCATCTGCGCGGCGGCGATGGCGCGCGCGGCGAAGTCGGGATGGACGTCGTCAGTGACGTCGGTAGCGGTGCCGCCGGTCGACAGGTTGGCGTTGTTGCGCAGGATGACGCGCTGGCCGCGCGCCGGGATCGAATCGGCGGTCAGGCCGTCTTCCGCAAGGCGGGCGAGGGCGATGTCGTCGAAGCGGATCTTGGTCAGGCAGGTGGCGTGACCTTCGCCGCGGCGCGGGTCGGCATTGACGAGTTCGACGAGGCTGCGCACGCTGCGCACGCCGTCGCCAATGACCATCGGCGGTTCGCGCCGGGCGGCGGCGACGAGCTTGTTGCCGACAACGAGGATGCGGTGATCCTGGCCGGGGAGAAAACGCTCGACGAGCACGGCATCGCTGATCTTGAAGGCCGAAGCGTAAGCGGCTTCGATCTGTTCGCGCGCCGTCAGATTGACGGTCACGCCCTTGCCCTGGTTGCCGTCCTGCGGCTTGACGACGACGGGGTGGCCGTTTTCGACGCCGATTTCACAGGCGGCAGCCCAGGCGTCGGCAGCGTTCGCCACCGGCCGGCCGGTCGGCACCGGAACACCGGCGGACTGAAGCAGCGTCTTGGTCAGTTCCTTGTCCTGCGCGATCGATTCGGCGAGTGCGCTCGTGCGGTCGGTTTCGGCCGCCTGGATGCGACGCTGTTTGCTGCCCCAGCCGAACTGCACCATGCTGCCTTCGGTCAGGCGGCGATAGGGGATGTTGCGCGCCATCGCGGCATAGACGATCGAACCGGTGCTCGGCCCGAGGCGGACTTCCTCGTCGAGCTCGCGCAGGCGGTGCAGTGCGTCATCGAGTTCGAAGGGGAGGTCGTCGACGGCGGCGCGGCAGAGTTCCTGTGCCAGTTCGAAGGCGAGGCGGCCGACGTCCTCCTCGCTGTATTCCACCACGACCTGATAAATGCCCTTTTCGACGGTTTCCGTCGTCCGGCTGAAGGTGACCGGACAACCCGCCTGGGATTGCAGGCCCAGCGCGGCGAATTCGAGGGCGTGCGCCATCGAGACGACGTGGAAGTTGACCGCCGGCTGCAACAGCGCAATCTCGGGAAAGCGCTCACGCAGGCGCGCTTCGAATTCCGGAATGTTGCTGATCGCGCGTTCGACCTCGTCGCACGCGACGATGGCTTCGATCGCGGTATGCCGACTCCACAGATTGGGGCCGCGTAGCGCCCGGATACGTGATACTTCCATGAAATTGTCCTTTTCCGTTCCTGTCCGTTCCGGCCTTCGCGACCGAAGCCAAGGCGTCACTGACCGCCCGCATTCGCCAAGCTGCTGATCATTCGATGAAAAAAGTCTCGACCCCGGTGCGCATGACGTCGAGCGAGACGTCGAGCGCCCAGGCGACGGCGACGGCGGCGAGCATGTTCTCGACCTGCGCCGTGTCCTTGCCGCCCTGCGTCAGCGGGATGTCGGCGAGGCGGACCAGGGCGACCTCGCCCTGTGCGCTGGCCAGCATGATCTGGTCGTAGCGGACGATGACGGCGCGCTTGCCGTGGCTCAGGTGTTCGCTGATGACCGGCAGTTGCGGGTCGAGCGCGAAGTAGATGACCTCGCCGTCACACAGTGGCGCCATCTCGACGAGCATCGGCTCGCGTGCATTCAGAACGGCCGCTCCGTTCGGCAGCACCAGGTCGACCTGCGTGCGCAGGACGTTGAACACGTGCTCGGGCTTGTCGATGTGGTAGCGGCCGGTGTGCCGCGCGATATCGACGTTGGTGACGACGCCGATGTGGCAACGGTCGTAGGCGAGCCCTTCGCTGAGGATGGTGTCGCTGCCGTTCTCGAAAACCGCGGCTTCGATGGCGCGGTTCATCAGGATGCGATGCGCAGACGTCCAGTTGGCGCAGTCGCCTTTCTCGGTCTGCCGGCGATCGAGGAAGACCCCCTTGCTGCTGGTGAGCGCCGTGTGCTTGCCGGAGAGCGTGAGCAGGCGGGCGACGATGGCGGCGACCGTCGTCTTGCCGTAGCTGCCGGTGATGCCGATCAGCGGGATGCGCCCGTCGTCGCCGTTCGGGAACAGATGCTCGACGATCGCATTGCCGACCGGGCGAGGCTCGCCCGAGGCCGGCTTGATGTGCATCAGCAGGCCGGGACCGGCGTTGACCTCGACGATGGCGCCGCCCTGCGACTCCAGCGGTCGCGAAATGTCCTTGCACACGACGTCGACGCCGGCAATATCGAGGCCGATGACGCGCGCGGCGAGCGAGGCCATCTCGGCGGTGGACGGATGGACGCGGTCGGTGATGTCGTGCGCGTGCGTGCCGGTACTGAGGATGACGACCTCGCGGCCGAACGGCGGCACGGCATCCAGTGTGAAACCCTGCTGCGCGATCTCGGCGATCGCCTCGCTGTTCGTGGCGAGGATAAGGTCTTTTTGCGTCGCGGCGACGAGTTCGCTGATCGTCGACCGGCCGTCGCCGAGCACCGAGACGATTTCGCTGCGCGTCGCGGCGACGAGCTTGCCGCCGACCATCAGCAGCCGGTGTTCCGAGCCTTCAATGTGGCGCTCGACGAGTACCGCACAACTTGCCTCGTCGGCGGCGGCATACGCGGCGTCGATGTTTTCGCGCGTCGGTTGCGGCGTCCCGCCGGCAAACACACTGCGTCCATAGAGACCCTTGGCCGGTCGGATGATCAGCGGCGTTTCGACGTCTCCCGCGGCATCCCGGGCTTCGTCGGCATCGTCGACAACCCGGCCTTCGGGGACGGGGACGCCGCAGGACTGCAGCAGCGAGCGGGCGAGATCCTTGTCGCGCGAGATCGTCTCGGCGATGGCGCTGGTACGGTCGGTTTCGGCCGTCCAGATGCGGCGGCTGCGCACACCGTAGCCGAGCTGGACCATGTTGCCGTTGGCCAGCATGCGGATCGCCGGGATACGCCGCTCCTTCGACGTTGCCGCCTCGACGATGCAGCCGGTGCTCGGCCCGAGCAGCTTGTGTTCGGCCATCTCGCGCAAGCGCTCGACGTTGGCAGCGACATTGAACGGCCGGTCCTGGATCGCCGCCAGGACGAGCTCACGGCCGGCTTCGAGGCAGGCGCGCGTGACGTCTTCGTGCCAGGCGCGGACGACGACCTTGTAGACGCCGCGGATCGAAGTCTCGCGCGCCTTGCCGAAGCCGCCCGGCATGCCGGCGAGGTTCTGCAGTTCGAGCGTCACGTGTTCGAGGATGTGGCCCGGCCAGGTGCCTTCATCGAGGCGGCGCAGGAAGCCGCCGCGTTCGCCGTAGCTGCAGCGATGCTCGATCAGTGTCGGCAGGAAGGCCTTGAGGCGGTCGACAAAGCCGGGGATCGTGTTCGACGGATAGTCTTCGAGTTCGCCGATATCGACGATGGCTTCGATCACCGGGCGATACGTCCAGATGTTGGGTCCGCGCAGATAGCGGATTTCGAGAAACTTGATGTCTTTCGTATTCATGGAGTCCATGGTTTCAAGAGGGGCGTGTCGAGGTCTTCGAGGCGGGAAGTGGCGGCGCTTTCACCAATAACGCCGGCAATGTCATTTGGCTTACAGGAAGCGATCGAGAATCTTGCGGCTATGCGCGTCGAGCGCGTAGCGATCGCGGATGAGAAAGTGGATGCCGTGGCTGTCGGCGATGAGCAGACCCTGGATACCCAGGCGCCGGATGTCCTCTTCGCCCTTGAGGACGAATTGCGTGTCGCCGTGGTTGGTGACGACCTTCCACGTGCTCGGCGTCGCGAAGCTGGAAACATCGACGATGCGGCTGATGATCGGCATGAATTCTCGGCTGGCCAGTTCGCCTTCGACCAGTGCGCGCAGGTCGGCGGGGAGGTCGTCCACGCGATCGATCCAGGCGAGTTCGTGGCCGTAGGGGTCGACGATGGCAATGCCGTCTTCCGGTGAACTGATCGGGAAGGCACGCACGGTGGTCACGCCGGCGTGCGCAGTACCCTCGCTGTCGATCAGCATCAGGCGGCCGAAAGCGTCGCGTTGCAACTGAAAATCGGCAGTGGTGGTCATTCACGGTCTCCTTCCTGGTCTTCCGTGCTGCTCGGGCTGCCCGATCCGGCCTCGCCGTCGACATTGCGCGCCTGCGCCTGGTAAAGGCGGTAATAGTGTCCTTCGACCGCCATCAGTTCGTCGTGGTTGCCGACCTCGACGACGCTGCCGCGGTCGAGGACGACGAGGCGGTTGGCGTCACGCAATGTAGATAAGCGGTGCGCGATGGCGATGGTCGTGCGGCCGCGCACCAGGTTGTCGAGCGCCTTCTGGATTTCCTTCTCGGTCGTCGTGTCGACCGACGAGGTGGCTTCGTCGAGGATCAGGATCTTCGGGTCAATGAGCAATGCGCGTGCGATCGAGATGCGCTGGCGTTCGCCGCCGGAGAGTGCCTGGCCGCGTTCGCCGACCAGGGAATCGTAGCCGTGCGGCAGGCGCAGGATGAACTCGTGCGCGTGCGCGGCGCGGGCGGCGGCGATGATCTCCTCGCGCGTCGCCTCCGGTTTGCCGTAGGCGATGTTCTCGGCGATGGTGCCGAAAAAGAGGAAGGGTTCCTGCAGCACCAGACCGATGTTGCGGCGGTATTCGGCGACCGGCAGCGAGCGGATGTCGACGCCATCGATCAGGATCGCGCCCTCGGTGACGTCGTAGAAGCGGCAGATCAGGTTTACGAGCGTGCTCTTGCCGGAACCGCTGTGACCGACGAGGCCGATCATTTCACCCGGCTCGATGGCGAGGCTGATGTCGCGCGTGACGCTGCGCGTGCCGTAACGGAAGCCGACATCTTGTAGTTCGATCCGCCCGGAGACGCTCGACAGATGCACCGGACTGGTCGGCTCGGGCACGCTGGATACGTGATCGAGAATGTCGAAGATGCGTTTGGCGCTGGCCGCAGTCTTTTGCGTCACCGAGACGATACGGCTCATCGAATCCAGGCGAACGTAGAAGCGGCCGATGTAGGCGAGGAAGGCGGTGAGCACGCCGACCGTGATGTCGTTGCGCGAAATCTGCCAGATGCCGAAGGCCCAGACGACGAGCAGGCCGACTTCGGTGAGCAGCGTGACGGTCGGCCCGAACAGCGACCACACCTTGTTGACCTTGTCGTTGACTTCCAGGTTGCGCACGTTGGCGGTACGGAAACGCGCCACTTCGCGACTTTCCTGGGCGAAGGCCTTGACGACGCGAATGCCCGGAATCGTGTCGGAGAGCACGTTGGTGACTTCGGCCCAGATGCGGTGCGCGCGGTCGAACCCGGAGCGCAGCTTTTCGCGCACGTTGTGGATCATCCAGGCGATGATCGGCAGCGGTAGCAGGGTGACGAGCGCGAGCAGCGGATTGATCGAGAAGAGGATGGCCGAGGTCATCAGGATCATCAGCACATCGGTCGCGAAGTCGAGGAAGTGCAGCGAGATGAACAGGTTGATGCGGTCCGTCTCGGAGCCGATGCGTGACATCAGGTCGCCGGTGCGCTTGCCGCCAAAGTACTCCTGCGACAGCTGCATCAGGTGTTCGTAGGTCGTTGTCCGCAAGTCCGCACCGATGCGTTCGGAAACGATGGCCAGCGAGAAGGTGCGCGCCCAGCCCAGGCCCCAGGCGAGGATCGCCGCGCCGAGAAGGCCGGACAGATAGAGCGCGACCAAGCCGGTGTCGATCGGCTTGCCGTTCTGGAACGGGATCAGCACCTGGTCCATCAGGGGCATGGTGAGATACGGCGGAACCAGCGTTGCCGCCATCGCCGCCAGCGATAACAAAAAGCCGCCGAACAGCTTCCAGCGATAGGGTTTGGCAAAGCGCCAGAGGCGGAACAGCGTCCAGGTCGAAGGTGGCGTGTGAATTTCCTTGCTGCACACCGGGCACTCCTCCTGTCCGGCGAGCAGCGGCGTCTCGCAGGTCGGACACAGCGCCTGCTCCGGTTGCGGCGGAACCTCGCCAGTCAGTTGAAACGCGAGCTGGCGATCGAAATGATCGATCAGGCGGCCGGCAGCCATGTCGCCCCCCAGTGTGTAACGCCAGATGGCCAGCCGCCCGTCGCCGTCGAACAGCTCAAGGCTGCCGACGCCCGAATGGTCGCGGCGCGTGAGCGAGAGTCCTGCGCGGTAGTTGAATGACTGCCACTGCGATTCGCCCGCCTGACGGGCGAGCAGCCGGCGGCTGGTAAGCACGACGAGGCCGGCCGCGTACCGAAGACTTTCGTCAAGGTCGATTTCCAGCCAGGCAAGCAGCTTTTCTTCCGCGCTCAATTGCGATCCGACCTCGCCGCGCCAGGCTTCGGGCAGCGGGATGGTCGTGGCCCCGAGAAGTTCAGGAGCGGCGGGTGTTGCGAGCTGGGAGGAGGGCGATTGGCGGGAAGTCATCGTTGGCGGGCCCAAAGGCATCGCGGAAGTTTGGAAGCCGGCAAGTATATCTGCCTTCGTTTGCGCTCTGGTGTAACAGCTTTCGACAGAAATGATGCAATATGTCCTTGCAAGTGATAATCGTTCGCATGTATAGTGATAACGTTTATCAGATCAGGATGATTTGCCGTGGCAGACGTGAGTGAAGCAGGGATGAAGGAAAGCGCCATGAGCAGCGATGTCGTGACTGGTTCTCCGGGGGCGGATGAACCGGGCCGTATCCTGGCTGCCGGGTGGTCGTCATGAATGCCGCGGCTTCATTCCCGCTGAGTATGGCCGACGAAGGCCGTCACGTACTCGTCGTTGCGCTGAAAGGCGGTTACGGGCTTGATCGCCGAATGACCGAGATGGGCCTGAATGTCGGCGCCAAACTCGTCGTCCGCCAGCGCGAAGGCGGCGGCGTGGTCGTCATGCGCGGAGAGACGCGCTTCGCGCTCGGTGGCGGCATGGCGCACAAGATCATGGTTGCTCCGCTCGCGGAAGCTTGATTTCATTGTTTTTGGAGAAAAGTAGATGACCACGCTGGGAGAACTCCAGGTTGGCGATTCGGCGAAGGTGACCGGCTACAGCGAGGCGGGCGGCAGCTATCGCCGCAAGCTGTTGAGCATGGGCCTGACGCCGGGGGTCGAGATCGGCATTACGCGCGTCGCACCGATGGGCGATCCCGTCGAGATTCGCGTGCGCGGTTGCAGCATCTCGTTGCGCAAGGACGAAGCAGCCAGCCTCAACGTGGAGAAGCTGTGATGAAGAAGAGCTTCACCATCGGTCTCGTCGGTAATCCCAACTGCGGCAAAACGACGCTGTTCAATGCCTTGACGGGCTCCACGCAGCGCGTCGGCAACTGGCCGGGCGTGACGGTCGAGCGCAAGAGCGGCGAGTTCCGCCTGGGCGAGGCTACGATCGAGGTCGTCGATCTGCCGGGAACGTACTCGCTGGACGTCGTCGACCGCGACATTTCGCTCGACGAGCGCGTCGCGCGCGATTACGTGCAGGAGGGCGAAGCCGATCTTGTCATCAACATCGTCGATGCGTCCAACCTCGAGCGCAACCTCTATCTGACGACGCAACTTGTCGAAATGGGCGTGCCGCTGCTCGTCGTGCTCAATATGGTCGACGTGGCCGAGAGTAAGGGCATGAAGGTCAGCGTTGCCGAAGTGGCTGCACAACTTGGCTGCCCGGTCCTGCCGGTGATCGCGTCGACCGGCAAGGGCGTGCCCGAGCTGAAGACGGCGATCGGCAAGGCGGTCGAAGAGCGGCCGCGGGCGAAAGCCGCGGTTGCCTATTCGGATGAATTGAACACTGCCATCGGCAAGCTGGCAGCGAGCATCGAATCGGCGAGTCCGGCAGCAAAAGCGTCGCCGCGCTGGCTGGCGGTCCGTCTGCTTGAAGGTGATGATCTGGCGCGCAAGATCGTTGGCGACGCCATGGCCAGTGAAGCCAGGCAGGCGGCTAGGCAGTTCGGGGACGACCTCGACATCCTCGTTGCCGATGCGCGCTACAGCCTCGCGAACCGCATCGCCAACGCCAGCGTCCGCATCAGCGGCCAGGTCGCGCGCGATATGACCGACAAGATCGACCGCGTGGTGCTGAACCGCGTGCTCGGCATTCCGATCTTTCTCGTGATGATGTACCTGATGTTCATGTTCACCATCAACATCGGCGGTGCCTTCATCGACTTCTTCGACCAGTTCGCCGCGGCCTTGCTGGTTGACGGTTTCGGCGAGTTGCTGGGCAGCCTGGGTTCGCCGGAGTGGCTGACCGTGCTGTTGGCCAAGGGCATCGGTGGAGGTCTGCAGACGGTCGCCACCTTCATTCCGGTGATCGGCTTCCTCTATCTTTTCCTTTCGGTGCTTGAAGGTTCCGGCTACATGGCGCGCGCCGCGTTCGTCATGGACCGCTTCATGCGCTGGGTCGGTTTGCCGGGCAAATCGTTCGTGCCGCTGATCGTCGGCTTCGGCTGCAACGTGCCGGCGATCATGGCGACGCGCACGCTCGAGCATCGCCGCGATCGCCTGATGACGATCGCCATGGCGCCGTTCATGTCCTGCGGCGCGCGCCTACCGGTCTATGTGCTGTTTGGTGCCGCGTTCTTCCCGAACGACGCGCAGAACGTGGTTTTTGCGCTCTACCTCATCGGTATCGCGCTCGCCGTGCTCACCGGGCTGATGCTCAAGAACTCGCTGCTCAAGGGCGAGGCGACGCCGTTCATCATGGAATTGCCGCCGTATCACCTGCCGACGCTGAAAGGCGTGCTGATCCATACCTGGGAACGCCTGGGCAGCTTCGTCATCCGCGCCGGCCGCGTCATCGTGCCGATGGTGCTGGTGCTGAACTTCCTCAACGCGGTCGGTACGGACGGCAGCTACGGCAACGAGGACAGCGACAAGTCGGTGCTCGCCGAAATCGGGCGCACGATCTCGCCGGCCTTCGCGCCGCTCGGCCTGAACGCCGAGAACTGGCCGGCCGCCGTCGGCATCTTTACCGGCGTGCTCGCCAAGGAAGCCGTCGTCGGCACGCTCGATGCGTCCTACAAGGCCTTGGCCGTGAGCGATGCGGTCGCCGCCGGCGAGGAAGTCGAAGCGGAAGCGCCGTTCGATCTCGGCAAGGCGATCTCCGATGCCTTCGCGACGATCCCGGCCAACCTGAACGACGCGATGGAGAGCTGGGCCGATCCGGCGGGATTGTCGGTGGGCGACGTCAGCGATCTGGAAGCCACCGCCGAGTCGCAGGAAGTGTCGACCGACACCTTCAGCGCGATGGCATCACGCTTTGACGGTGCGGCGGGGGCCTTTGCCTACCTCCTCTTCATCCTCCTCTATTTCCCCTGCACGGCGGCCATCGCGGCGGTTTATCAGGAGAGCGGCACGCGCTGGACGATCTTCGTCGCCGGCTGGACGACCGGCCTCGCTTACGGCGCCGCGACGATCTACTACCAGGTGGCGACCTACGCCAGTCATCCGGCCAGTTCGATGGGCTGGGTCGGCGCCATGGTGGTGGCGTTTGCCGGCTTCTTCTTCATTCTTCGGCACTACGGCCAGCAGGAGAGTCTGACCGTAGCACCGTTGCCGCAAAAATCCAGAGGTGACGCATCATGATCCTTGCACGAATCGAACAGTACATGCGCGACCACCGCCGCTCGGCGTTGACCGACATGGCGATCAGCCTCGACGCGGCGCCCGACGCGCTGCGTCCCATGCTCGGCATCCTGGAGCGCAAGGGCCGGATACGGCGCTTGCCGAACGGCACGGCATGCGGCGGCGGTTGCAACAAGTGCCACCCGCAGACGGTGGAGCTGTACGAGTGGAGCGATCAGCAGGCGTAAGCACCGCGGCGGTTGAACTCGGGGTATTGGCTGGAGTCTATCGGCCACGGTTGGCGTGAAATCGCGTGCGTGCTTTCACGTTCGGGTCATTGACACACACTACTCCGGGGATGCTCATGAAAAGCGACAGGAAAACCATCGCGATGCTCAATGACCTGCTGGCCGGTGAACTGACCGCGGTCGATCAGTATCTGATCCACGGTGAGATGTACGCCGACATGGGGCTGGCTCACCTGGCGGCCAAGGCGTTGCACGAGTCGGAACATGAGCGGCAACACGCGCGCTCCTTGATCCAGCGCATCCTGTTCCTGGAAGGCACGCCGGATCTGTCGCGGCGCGACGAGCTCAAGATCGGCAAGAACGTGCCGGACATGCTCAAGGCCGATCTGTCCGTCGAGTACAAGGTCGTCGGCGACCTGCGCAAGGCGATGGCGGCGAGCGAGAAGGCGCAGGACTTCGTGACGCGCGACATGCTTGGCGTGCAACTGGAAGACACCGAGATGGATCACGCCTACTACCTTGAGAAGCAGCTGCGTCTCATTGAACTGGTCGGCCTGCACAACTACCTGCAGAGCCAGATGGACTCCGGTTCACCGGCTTGAGGAGAGCGCTCATGAAAGGCGATAAACGCATCCTCGAAGCGCTCAACAAGGTGCTCAAGAACGAGCTGACGGCGATCAACCAGTACTTCCTGCATGCGCGCCTGTTCGGCCACTGGGGCCTGGAAAATCTCAACGAATACCGCTATCGGCAGTCGATCCGGGTGATGAAGGAAGCCGACGAGCTCATCGAGCGCATCCTCTTTCTCGAAGGACTGCCCAATCTGCAAAGTCTCGGCAAGCTGATGATCGGCGAGAACGTGACGGAATGTCTTGGCGCCGACCTTCGCCATGAGTGCGAGATCCATCGCCCGCAACTGGTCGAAGCCATCGCCCTGTGCGAGGAACTCGAGGATTTCGTCAGTCGCGATCTGCTCGAAGAACTTCTCGAGCACAGTGAGGAGGCGATCGACTGGCTCGAGACGCAGCAGCGCCTGATCGACGCCGTGACCTTGCCGAACTTCCTGCAAGCGCACATGGAAGTCGGCGGCGACTGACACTCATGCCTGGAGATCGCGATGTACGTGTGCGTATGCAAGGCCGTCACTGAGCGCCAGGTTCGCGAGGCGGTGAGCGATGGCGCGCGATCACTCAAGGATCTGCGTCGCGAACTTGGCGTTACCAGCGACTGCGG
>RRZT011432191.1_pt1 | contig 22242 bp, 18 predicted proteins | sample 2165551 | NCBI WGS metagenome assembly RRZT01 (sample SAMN10456910, study PRJNA506462) | wastewater metagenome | biome: wastewater; feature: sludge; material: wastewater sludge; isolation source: wastewater sludge with Escherichia coli K12::gfp cells carrying plasmid... | place: USA: Moscow, Idaho... | reverse complement strand
CGTTCCTGCGCGTTCTCGCGGCGGCCTGCCTGCCGGAAGCCCGATGCCGTTCATGCCGACCCGCCCTTCCGGGCATGACCTGCCGCTGCCGCCGTTGACGCTGTCGCGTCTGCAGGGCTCCCGCCTCTGACCTCTCCCCCCATGGCCGTTCCTGCCGAAGCACCCATCCGGCAGCACATCACCGTGCTGCTCCACGAGGCGGTCGACGCGCTGCTGCATCGCCCCGACGGCACCTACATCGACGGCACCTTCGGCCGCGGTGGCCACTCGCGCCTGATCCTGTCGCGCCTGGCGCCGGGCGGGCGGCTGATGGCGATCGACCGCGACCCCGAGGCCGTCGCGCATGCCCGCGAGGGCGACACCCGCATCGACGACACGCGCTTCTCGATCGACCACACCCGCTTCGCCGACTATCCCGCGGTGATGGCCGCGCACGGCGTGGCGCAGGTCGACGGCATCCTGCTCGACATCGGCGTGTCCTCGCCGCAGATCGACGATCCGGCGCGGGGCTTCAGCTTCCGCCACGACGGGCCGCTCGACATGCGCATGGATCCGACGCGCGGCCAGAGCGCGGCCGAGTTCCTGGCCACCGCGCCCTTCGAGCGCATCGCCGAGGTGATCCGCGTCTACGGCGAGGAGCGCTTCGCCGGCCCGCTGGCGCGTGCGATCGTGGCGCGGCGCGAGGCCGGCCAGCCGCTGGCGCGCACCTCCGAGCTGGCCGCGCTGGCCGCCACCGTGGTGCGCACCCGCGAGCGCGGCCAGGATCCGGCCACCCGCACCTTCCAGGCGCTGCGCATCCTGGTCAACGGCGAGCTCGACGAGCTCGAGCAGGCGCTGGAGGCCTCGCTGGCGGCACTGGCGCCGGGCGGGCGGCTGGCCATCATCAGCTTCCACTCGCTGGAAGACCGCATCGTCAAGAACTTCATCCAGCGCCATGCCCGCGAGGAGTTCGATCGGCGCGTGCCCTTCGCCACGCCGAAGCCGGCGCTGCTCGAGGAGATCGCCCGCATCAAGCCCTCGGAGGCCGAGGTCGAGGCCAACGCGCGTTCGCGCTCGGCGATCCTGCGGGTGGCGGCGCGCACCGAGGCGGCGCTGCCGACGGCGCCGGGCTCCTTCTCCCGGAGGCGGGCATGACCCGGCTGAACATCGTGCTGCTGCTGGCGGTCGTGGCCAGCGCGCTGTATCTGGTGCATGTGTCCTATGACTCGCGCCGCCAGTTCGTGCAGCTCGAGCGCGAGCGTAACGAGGCGCGCCGCCTCGAGCAGGAGGCCGAGCGGCTGCGCCTGCAGCTGCGCACCGAGGCCACCCATGTGCGCGTCGATCTGGCCGCGCGCGAGCGGCTGCACATGAGCGTGGCCACGCCGGCGGTGACCCAGTATCTGGATGCGGTCCCGGCGCCTGCCCAGGAGGTCCGGCCGTGAGCGCCGGCTGGCTGGATCGGGCCCGCTCCCGGCTGGCGGCCCGGCTGGCGCCGGCGGCAGGCCAGAAGGGCGCGCCCGCCGGGGCGCGCTACGCCTCCAGCCCGCTGCTGACGGCCAAGACGCCGATCTGGCGCTCCCGGCTGGCGCTGGTGGTGGTCGGCCTGAGCTTCGCGCTGCTGCTGGGGCGCGCGATGTATGTGCAGGCGATCGACAAGGAGTTCTTCCAGGCCCAGGGCGAGATGCGCTACCAGCGCACCTTCGAGCTGCAGGCCAGCCGCGGCCGCATCACCGACCGCAACGGCGAGGTGCTGGCCGCCAGCGTGCCCGCGCCCTCGGTCTGGATGATGCCGAAGGATTTCCAGGCCACGCCGGCCCAGGTGGCCGAGCTGACCCGCCTGCTGGGCATCACCCCGGTCGACCTGGCCGCGAAGGTGCGCGAGGGCGGCAACTTCGTCTGGCTGCGCCGCCTGATCGACGAGACCACCGCCGCGCGCATCCGCGAGCTCAAGATCAAGGGCATCACCATCGAGCGCGAATACCGGCGCGAATATCCGGAGGGCGAGGCCGCGGCCCATGTGGTCGGCTTCACCAACCTGCAGGAAAAGGGCCAGGAAGGCGTCGAGCTGGCCTTCCAGAAGCAGCTCCAGGGCCACAACGGCAGCCGCAGCGTGGTGCGCGACCGCCTCGGCCGCGTTGTCGAGGACATCGGCGAGATCGTCGAGCCGGAGGACGGCAAGGACATCGCGCTGTCGATCGACAGCAAGGTGCAGTTCGTCGCCTACCAGCGCCTGCGCGAGGCGGTGGCGCAGCACGAGGCGCAGGCCGGCAGCGTGGTGGTGCTGGACGTGCGCACCGGCGAGGTGCTGGCGCTGGCCAACTATCCCTCCTACACGCCCGGCGACCGGCGCACCCGCACCGGCGCGAACCTGCGCAACCGTGCGCTGACCGACACCTTCGAGCCGGGCTCGACGATGAAGCCCTTCATCGCCGCGCAGTCGATCCAGGCCGGCCGGGTGCGGCCGGAAACGGTGATCCAGACCGCGCCGGGCAGCATCACCATCACCGGCTCGACGATCCGCGACTCGCATCCGCTCGGCGTGATGACGGTCGAGCAGATCATCCAGAAGTCCAGCAACGTCGGCACCGTCAAGATGGCGATGCAGATGCAGCCGCGCGAGATGTGGGAGCTGTACCGCTCGCTGGGCTTCGGCCAGAAGCCCGAGATGGAGTTTCCCGGTCTGGCCTCGGGCCGGCTGCGGCCCTACAAGAGCTGGCGCCCGATCGAGCAGGCGACGATGAGCTATGGCTACGGCCTGTCGGCCTCGCTGTTCCAGCTCGCCCAGGCCTACACCGTCTTCGCCCGCGACGGGCAGCTGGTGCCGGTCACGCTGCAGCGGCAGGACCGGCCGGTCGAGGGGCAGCAGGTCTTCCGGCCGGAGGTGGCCCGCGCGGTGCGCAAGATGCTCGGCATGGCCGCCGGCGAGGGCGGCACTGCGCCGAAGGCCCAGGCCCTGGGCTATTCGGTCGGCGGCAAGACCGGCACCGCGCGCAAGCAGGAGGGCAAGGGCTATGCCGGCAACAAGCACCGTTCCTGGTTCGTCGGCATGGCGCCGCTGGACCAGCCTCGGGTGGTCGTCGCGGTCATGATCGACGAGCCGGGCAAGGGCCAGTACTACGGCGGTCTGGTCGCGGCGCCGGTCTTCAGCCAGGTGGTGCAGCAGACGCTGCGGGTGCTGAGCGTGCCGCCCGACCGCGAGGTGACGCCGCAGATCATCGCCCGGACGCAGGCGGCCCGGGCCGAGGAGGAATCGTTCTGATGGGATCGACGCAACCGACCCGTGTGACCCTGTTCCGGGATGTCGACGAGACGCTGGCCTGGCTGCGCCGTGTCGCGCCGCAGGCGGTGCTGCGCACCGACAGCCGCCAGGTGCTGTCGGGCGATGTCTTCATCGCCTGGCCGGGGCTGGCGCAGGATGGCCGCCGTCATGTGCCCGCCGCGCTGGCCGCCGGCGCGGCCGCCTGTCTGGTCGAGGCCGACGGCATCGAGGCCTTCGACTTCGGCGCGGATGCGCGCATCGCCGCGCTGCCGGCACTGAAGGCCAGCACCGCGCCGCTGGCCGCGGCCTGGCACGGGCATCCGAGCCGTCTGCTCGATGTGGTGGCCACCACCGGCACCAATGGCAAGACCTCCACCGCCTGGTGGCTGGCGCAGGCGCTCAGCCTGGCCGGTCGGCGCTGCGGCGTCGTCGGCACGCTGGGCGTGGGCGAGCCGCCCAGCCGCGTCGCGCCCGAGGCCCGGGTGATCTCGACCGGCCTGACCACGCCCGATCCGGTCACGCTGCAGCGCGCGCTGCGCGACTTCGCCGCCCGCGGCTTCGCGGCCTGCGCGATGGAGGCCTCGTCGATCGGCGTGACCGAGCACCGGCTCGACGCGATGAAGATCGATGTCGCGCTGTTCACCAACTTCACGCCCGATCACCTCGACTACCACGGCAGCATGGCCGCCTACTGGCAGGCCAAGCGGGCGCTGTTCGACTGGCCGGGCCTGCGCGCGGCGGTCATCAACATCGACGATCCGCAGGGCGCCATCCTGGCCGACGAGCTGAGGGCCGAGGGCCGGCTCGAGGTCTGGACCTGCTCGACCCGGCCTTCGGCCCGGCCGGCGCGGCTGCAGGCCAGCGACTTGCGCTACGACGGCGCCGGCCTGTGCCTGCTGCTGACCGAAGAGGCGGGCGCGCCGGTGGAGGTGCGCACCGGGCTGATCGGCGACTACAACGCCGCCAATGTCGTCGGCGTGATCGGCGTGCTGCGTGCGCTGGGCCTGCCGCTGGCGCAGGTGGCGGCGCTGGCGGCCGACTTCACCCCGGTGCCGGGGCGGATGCAGCGGGTCGAGCCACCGGCCGGTGCCACGGACCTGCCGCAGGTGGTGGTCGACTACGCGCACACGCCGGATGCGCTGGAGAAGGCGCTGCAGGCGCTGCGCCCGTTTGCGCAGGCGCGCGGCGGCCGGCTGTGGTGCGTCTTCGGCTGCGGCGGCAACCGCGATGCCACCAAGCGGCCGGTCATGGGCCGCATCGCCCAGGCGCTGGCCGACGAGGTGGTGCTCACCAGCGACAATCCGCGCCATGAGTCGCCCGCGGCGATCCTGCGTGACATCCTGGCCGGCTGCACGCCCGCGCCCACGCTGGCCTGCCTCGAGGACCGGGCCGCGGCGATCGCCACCGTGCTGCATGACGCCGACGCGGCCGATGTGGTGCTGATCGCCGGCAAGGGCCATGAGGACTATCAGGAGACGGCGGGCGTCCGGCATCATTTTTCAGATCTGGAGCAGGCCGAGGCCGCGCTACAACGACGCACCTCCACCGCGGCCTGACCGCCTTTCCCCTCACGATGACTTCCGACGACTTCATGACCCTGGGCGAGGCGCACGCGCTGCTGGCTGCGCGCCTGCCGTCCGTGCGCCTGATCGGCGATCCGGGCCGGGCCTTCGCCCGGGTCCACACCGACACCCGCACGCTGCGCGCGGGCGACCTGTTCGTCGCGCTGCGCGGCGAGCGCTTCGACGCCAACGACTTCCTGGCGCAGGCCCGCGAGGCGGGTGCCTGTGCGGCGCTGGCCGAGCGGGGCCTCGCCGAGGCCGGCCTGCCCGGACTGGAAGTGCCTGACGCGCTGGCGGCGCTGCAGGCGCTGGCCGAGGGCTGGCGCGCCACGCTGGACCTGCCGGTGATCGGTGTCACCGGCAGCAACGGCAAGACGACGGTCACGCAGATGATCGCGTCGATCCTGCGCGCGGCCGCGGGCGACGCGGCGCACGCCACCGCCGGCAACCTCAACAACCACATCGGCGTGCCGCTGACGGTGCTGGGGCTGCGCCGCCACCACCGGCTGGCGGTGATCGAGCTGGGCATGAACCATCCCGGCGAGATCGCCGAGCTGGCGCGCATCGCGCAGCCCACGGTGGCGCTGGTCAACAACGCCCAGCGCGAGCACCAGGAATTCATGAAGACGGTCGAGGCGGTCGCGCGCGAGAACGGCGCGGCGATCGCCGCGCTGCCGGCCGGCGGCACCGCGGTCTTTCCCGAGGGCGACGCCTATGCCGCGCTGTGGCGCGGACTGGCCGGCGCGCGCCCGGTGCGCACCTTCGCGCTGGACGATCCGGCGGCCGACCTGCGCGCCGAGGCCGCCTGGGCGGGCGACCACTGGACGGCCACGCTGCACACGCCCGCGGGCGATGCGACGCTGGCGCTGCAGGTGGCCGGGCGCCACAACCTGCTCAACGCGCTGGCCGCGGCCGGCTGCGCGCTGGCCGCCGGCGTGCCGCTGGCGGCGGTGCGCGACGGTCTGGCGGCCTTCCGGCCGGTGCGCGGCCGCTCGGCGGTCGAGCAGCGCGCCTGGCGCGGCCGCACGATCACGCTGATCGACGACAGCTACAACGCCAATCCCGACTCGGTGCGCGCGGCCATCGACGTGCTGGCGGCGCTGCCCGGCCCGCGCTGGCTGGTGCTGGGCGACATGGGCGAGGTCGGCGACGACGGCCCGGCCTTCCATGCCGAGGTCGGCGCCCATGCCGCGGCCAGCGGCATCGAGCTGTTCTGGAGCGCAGGCATACTCGCGGCCCACGCCGCGCAGGCCGCGACGTCGGCCGGCGCCGGCACCGCGGTGCGCCACGAGGCCGACGCCGCGGCGCTGGTCGCGGCGATGCGCTCGGACGCGGGTCGGGCCGCGCTGGGCGCGGTGCGCTCGGTGCTCGTCAAGGGCTCGCGCTTCATGAAGATGGAACAGGTGGTCGCGGCGATCCGCGAAGAGGGCGACCTCGGATCGGCCGCGCCAGGAGAACGACATGCTCATTAGCCTCGCACAGTGGTTGCAAGGCCTGTATCCGGACACGCTGGGCTTCCTGCGCGTGTTCCAGTACATCACCTTCCGCGCGGTGATGGCCGCGATGACCGCGCTGCTGCTCGGCCTGGCCTTCGGCCCGTGGGTGATCCGGCGCCTGACCGAGCTGAAGATCGGCCAGCCGGTGCGCGAATACGGCGTGCAGGCGCACCTGGTCAAGCGCGGCACGCCGACGATGGGCGGCGTGCTGGTGCTGCTGTCGATCGCGGTCTCGACGCTGCTGTGGTTCGACTGGAGCAACCGCTTCGTCTGGATCGTGATGGTGGTGACCTTCGGCTACGGCGCGATCGGCTGGGTCGACGACTGGCGCAAGGTCGTCCAGAAGAATCCCGAGGGCATGCCCTCGGGCGAGAAGTACCTGTGGCAGTCGCTGATCGGCATCCTGGCGGCGCTCTACCTGGCCTTCAGCGTCTCGGAGACCTCCAACCTGCGCGTGCTCGAGCTGTTCTTCGACTGGGTGATGTCGGGCTTCTCGAACAGCCTGCCGCCGAAGGCCGACCTGATCGTGCCCTTCTTCAAGTCGGTCAGCTATCCGCTGGGCGTGTTCGGCTTCATCATCATGACCTACCTGGTCATCGTGGGTTTCAGCAACGCGGTCAACCTGACCGACGGGCTGGACGGCCTGGCGATCATGCCGGTGGTGCTGGTGGGCGCGTCGCTGGGCCTGTTCGCCTATGCGACCGGCAACGCGGTCTATTCGAAGTACCTGTTCCTGCCGCACATTCCCGGCGCGGGCGAGCTGGCGATCTTCTGCGCCGCGATGGCCGGCGCGGGCCTGGCCTTCCTGTGGTTCAACGCGCATCCGGCGCAGGTCTTCATGGGCGATGTCGGCGCGCTGGCGCTGGGCGGTGCGCTGGGCACCATCGCGGTGATCGTGCGCCAGGAGATCGTGCTGGCGGTCATGGGCGGCATCTTCGTCGTCGAGGCGCTGTCGGTCATGGTCCAGGTCGGCTGGTTCAAGTACACCAAGAAGAAGTACGGCCAGGGCCGGCGCATCCTGCTGATGGCGCCGCTGCACCACCACTTCGAGAAGAAGGGCTGGGTCGAGACGCAGGTGGTGATCCGCTTCTGGATCATCACGATGCTGCTGTGCCTGGTCGGTCTGTCGACGATGAAGCTGCGCTGACATGGAAGCACTCAAGGACACCGCCCTGCTGATCCTGGGCCTGGGCGATTCGGGCCTGGCGATGGCGCGCTGGGCGCGGCGCTGCGGCGCCGCACGCATCGTCGTGGCGGACACCCGCGCCGCGCCGCCGCAGGCCGGCGCGCTCGAGCGCGAGGTGCCCGGCGCCGAGCTGCGCTGCGGCGCACCCGATCCGGCGCTGCTCGATGGCGTGAAGGCGGTCTTCAAGAGTCCCGGTCTGGCGCCGAACGACCCGGTGCTGCGCCCGCTGCTCGACGAGGCCGCCCGGCGCGGCCTGCCGGTCTGCGGCGAGCTCACGCTGTTCGCCTGGGCGCTGCGCGACCTGCAGCGCGCACAGGGCTACGCGCCCAGGGTGCTGGCGATCACCGGGACCAACGGCAAGACGACCACCACCTCGCTGACCGCGCAGCTGTGCGAGCGCGCCGGCCTGCGCGTCGGCCTGGCCGGCAACATCGGCCCGACGCTGCTGGGCACGCTGGGCGAGGCGCTGGACCGCCACGCCGCCGCGCCCGACGAGGCGGCCGCCGGCCTGCCCGAGGTCTGGGTGCTCGAGCTCTCGAGCTTCCAGCTCGACGGCGTGACCGACTTCGAGCCCACCGCCGCCACCGTGCTCAACATCACCCAGGACCACCTCGACTGGCACGGCTCGATGGCCGCCTATGCCGAGGCGAAGGCGCGCATCTTCGGCCGCCGTGGCGTGCGGGTGCTGAACCGCGACGACGCGATGGTCGAGGCGATGGCACCGGCCGAGGCGGCTGCGGTCCGTCCCGCTCGTGGCCGGGCGCCGTCCGCGCCGGAAGAAGCCGCGCCCGAGGTGGTGCGCTTCGGGCTGGACGCGCCGCGCCGCCCGGGCGACTGGGGCCTGGTGGTCGAGAACGGCATGGCCTGGCTGGCCCGGGCGCAGGCGGCCGAGGACGAGCTGCCGCGCGGTCGCCGTGCTGGTGCAGGCGCCGGCGCGGTGCCGGTGGTGCTGCAGCGCCTGATGCCGGCCGACGCGCTGCGCATCCGCGGCCGCCACAACGCCGCCAACGCGCTGGCCGCGCTCGCGCTGGCCAGCGCCGCCGGCGTGCCGCTGGCGCCGATGCTGCACGGCCTGCGCGAGTACCGCGGCGAGCCGCACCGGGTCGAGTTCATCCGCACGATCGACGGCATCGACGCCTACGACGACAGCAAGGGCACCAATGTCGGCGCCACCGTCGCGGCGCTGACCGGCTTGGGCGCCGACCGGCTGCCCGGACGGCTGGCGCTGATCCTGGGTGGTGACGGCAAGGGCCAGGACTTCGGGCCGCTGGCCGCGCCGGTGGCCGCACACGCACGCTCGGTCGCGCTGATCGGCCGCGACGCCGGTGCGATCGCCACGGCGATCGCCGATGTGGCGCTGCCGGTCGAGCGCTTCGACACGCTGGAGGCGGCGGTGCGCTGGAGCTTCGCGCAGGCGCGCTCGGGCGATGCGGTGCTGCTGAGCCCGGCCTGCGCCAGCCTCGACATGTTCCGCAACTACGCCCACCGCGCCGAGGTCTTCGTCGCCGAGGTCGAGGCGATCGCGCAGGAGCGCGGGGAGTTCGGGCCGTGAGCGCCGCGCCGGGAGGGTTCGGCGGCCTGTGGCAGCGCCTGCGCGGTCAGGTCGCGGCCGGCGAGGTGCCGGTGCGCAGCTGGAACAGCCTGTCCTCGGGCACGCCGCCGCGCTGGGTCGGCTTCGACGAGACGCTGGCCTGGGTGATCGCCGGGCTGATCTCGCTCGGGCTGGTGATGGTCTATTCGGCCTCGATCCAGCTGCCCGACAGCCCGAAGTACAGCAACTATGTCCCGACCCATTTCATGTCGCGCCATGTGCTGTCGGTGGGGCTGGCGGTGATCGCCGCCTGCGTGACGCTGGCCATCCCGATGCGGACCTGGGAGAAGATGGCGCCGTGGCTGTTCGTGCTGGCGCTGCTGCTGCTGATCCTGGTGCTGATTCCGGGCGTGGGCAAGGTGGTCAACCGCTCGCGGCGCTGGATTCCGCTGGGCGTCATGAACTTCCAGCCCAGCGAGCTGGCCAAACTGGCGATGGCCATGTACGCCGCCAGCTACATGATGCGCAAGATGGACGTGAAGGAGAGCTTCACCCGCGCGGTGCTGCCGATGGCCATCGCGCTGGGCGTGGTGGGCCTGCTGCTGCTGGCCGAGCCCGACATGGGCGCCTTCATGGTGATCGCGATCATCTCGATGGGCATCCTGTTCCTGGGCGGCGTCAACGGCCGGGTGTTCGCGATCATGATCGGCGTGCTGATCTCGGCCCTGGTGCTGGTGATCACCGTCTCGCCCGAGAAGCGCGGGCGCATCTTCGCCTTCCTCGATCCCTGGGCCAAGGACAATGCCGACGGCAAGGCCTATCAGCTGACGCATTCGCTGATCGCCTTCGGCCGCGGCGAGTACTTCGGCCAGGGCCTGGGCCAGTCGCTCGAGAAGCTGCACTACCTGCCCGAGGCGCACACCGACTTCCTGCTGGCCATCATCGGCGAGGAGCTCGGTCTGGTCGGCGTGGGCATCGTCATCGTCGCCTTCTTCTGGATGGTGCGGCGCATCTTCGTGATCGGCCGCCAGGCGGTGGCGCTCGACCGGGTGTTCTCGGGCCTGACCGCCCAGGGCATCGGCCTGTGGATGGGCGGGCAGACCTTCATCAACATGGGCGTCAATCTGGGCGTGCTGCCCACCAAGGGCCTGACGCTGCCGCTGATGAGCTACGGCGGATCGGCGATCATCCTGACCTGCGTGGCCCTGGCGGTGGTGCTGCGCATCGACATGGAAAACCGCCAGATCCTGAGAGGAGGGCGCCCATGAGCGCGTCGGCACAGCGTCATCTGGTCATCATGGCTGCCGGCACCGGCGGCCACATCATGCCGGGCCTGGCGGTGGCGCGCGAGATGATGCGCCGCGGCTGGACCGTCAGCTGGCTGGGCACGCCGAAGGGCATGGAGAACCGCCTGGTGCCGCCGACCGGCATCCCGATGGACACCATCGGCTTCGCCGGCCTTCGCGGCAAGGGCGCGCTCGGGCTGCTGCGCGGTGGCCTGCAGCTCGCGCGCGCGCTGGCGCAGTGCCTGGGCATCCTGAAGCGGCGTTCGACCACAGCGGTGCTGGGCATGGGCGGCTATGTCTGCTTTCCCGGCGGCCTGGTGGCCCGGCTGCTGGGGCGGCCGCTGATGCTGGTCAATGCGGATGCGGGCCTGCTGCTGTCGAACCGCTCGCTGCTGCGCTTCGCCGACCGGGTCGCCTTCGGCTTCGACGGCGAGGCCGCGCGCGGCGTGGCCCAGGGCATCGTCACCGGCAATCCGGTGCGTGCCGAGATCGAGGCGATCGCACCGCCCGAGCAGCGCTTTGCCGGCCGCGCCGGCCCTTTGCGGGTGCTGGTGGTCGGCGGCAGCCTGGGCGCGCAGGTGCTCAACGAGACGCTGCCGCGCGCGCTGGCACGGCTGCTGCCGGCCGAACGCCCGGTCGTCACCCACCAGACCGGCGTGGCCCATCTCGAGACGGTGCGCGCGGCCTATGCGCAGGCCGGGCTCGACCCGTCGGCGGCCGGGCTGGAGGTGCTGCCCTTCATCGAGGACATGCCGCGCCGCCTGGCCGAGTGCGACCTGATCGTCTGCCGCGCCGGCGCGGTGACGGTCAGCGAGCTGTGCGCCGCCGGCGTGCCCAGCGTGCTGGTGCCGCTGATCGTCAGCACCACCGCCCACCAGCGCGACAATGCGATCTGGATGGACCGGCAGAAGGCGGCCATTCATCTGCCGCAGGCCGAGCTCTCGCCCGAATCGCTGGCCGAGCTGCTGCGCCGGCTCGACCGCACCCGGCTGCTGCAGATGGCGCAGCGCGCACGCACGCTGGCGCAGCCGCGTGCGGCCCAGCGTGTCGCCGACGAGATCGAGCACCTCACGAATCCCCTGATGACGACCCTCAAGCAAGCATGAAGCACGCCGTCAAGCACATCCACTTCGTCGGTGTCGGCGGCGCCGGCATGAGCGGCATCGCCGAGATCCTGCACAACCTCGGCTACACCGTCTCCGGCTCCGACCAGGCCGATGGCGCGGTGACCCGCCGGCTGGCCGAGCTGGGCATCCGCATCCACATCGGCCATGACGCCGCGCACATCGAGGGCGCCGAGGCGCTGGTCACCTCGACTGCGGTGAAGGGCGACAACCCCGAGGTGATCGCCGCGCGCTCGCGCCGCATCCCGATCGTGCCGCGCGCGGTGATGCTGGCCGAGCTGATGCGCCTGAAGAAGGGCATCGCGATCGCCGGCACGCACGGCAAGACGACCACCACCTCGCTGGTGACCAGCGTGCTGGCCGAGGCTGGCGTCGATCCCACCTTCGTCATCGGCGGCAAGCTCAACTCGGCGGGCGCCAACTCGGCGCTGGGCTCGGGCGAGTACATCGTCGTCGAGGCCGACGAGTCCGACGCCTCCTTCCTGAACCTGCTGCCGGTGCTGTCGGTCGTCACCAACATCGACGCCGACCACATGGACACCTACGGCCACGACTTCGCGCGGCTGAAGGCGGCCTTCGTCGACTTCCTGCACAAGATGCCGTTCTACGGCTCGGCGGTGCTGTGCACCGACGATCCCGGCGTGCGCTCGATCCTGCCGATGATTTCGCGCCCGGTCATCAGCTACGGCCTGGGCGAGGACGTGCAGGTGCGCGCGGTCGACGTGCAGGCACTGCCCGGCGGCCAGATGCGCTTCACCTGCCAGCGCCGCAACGGCGTGACGCTGCCGGACCTGCAGATCACGCTGAACCTGCCCGGCGAACACAATGTGCGCAACGCGCTGGCGGCCATCGCCATCGCCACCGAGCTGGAGCTGCCGGACGCGCCGATCGTCGCCGCGCTGGCGAAGTTCGGCGGCGTGGGCCGGCGCTTCCAGCGCTGGGGCGACCACCCGGCGCGCGACGGCGGCCAGTTCACGCTGATCGACGACTACGGCCACCACCCGGTCGAGATGGCCGCGGTGATCGCCGCCGCGCGCGGGGCCTTTCCCGGCCAGCGCCTGGTGCTGGCCTTCCAGCCGCACCGCTACACCCGCACCCGCGACTGCTTCGAGGACTTCGTCAAGGTGCTGGGCAGCGCCGACGCGGTGCTGCTGACCGAGGTCTACGCCGCCGGCGAGGCGCCGATCGTCGCCGCCGACGGCCGCGCCATGACCCGCGCGCTGCGGGTGGCCGGCCGGGTCGACCCGGTCTTCGTCGACGACATCGCCGAGCTGCCGCAGGTGATCCTGGAGCAGGCGCGCGGCGGCGACGTCGTCATCGCGATGGGCGCGGGCTCCATCGGCGGCGTGCCCGCCAAGGTGATCGAGCGGCTGAACGATCTGCTGAAGGAGCATGCGTGATGAGTGCCCAGAGTCCCCAGGAACCGGTCGTGAGCGTCGACCCCCGTGCGCTGGGCAAGGTGGCGGTGCTGATGGGCGGCACCTCCGCCGAGCGCGAGATCTCGCTGATGAGCGGCTCGGGCGTGCTGGCGGCGCTGCGCTCGCGCGGCGTCGACGCGCATGCCTTCGACCCGGCCGAGCGCGATCTGCACGAGCTGCGCGAGCAGGGCTTCGACCGGGCCTTCATCGCGCTGCACGGCCGCCACGGCGAGGACGGCTGCGTGCAGGGCGCGCTCGAGATGATGGGCATTCCCTACACCGGCTCCGGCGTGATGGCCTCGGCGATCGCGATGGACAAGGTGATGACCAAGCGCGTCTGGATCGCCGAAGGGCTGCCGACGCCGGCGCATGTGCGCCTGGCGCCCGAGGAGCAGTCGCCCGAGGCGATTGCCGCGCTGCCGGCGCGCCTGGGCCTGCCGCTGATCGTCAAGCCGCCGCGCGAGGGCTCGTCGATCGGCGTGACCAAGGTCCTTGAGGCGGCGCAGGTCGCTGCGGCGGTCCAGGAGTCGCTGCGCCATGATCCGGACGTGCTGGCCGAGGCCTTCATCGCCGGCGACGAGATCACCTGCCCGGTGCTGGGCGAGGGCGAGAGCGCGCATGCGCTGCCGGTCATCCGCATCGTGCCGCCCGAGGCCGGCTACGACTACCAGAACAAGTACTTCACCGACGAGGTGCGCTACCTCTGCCCGAGCGGCCTGCCCGAGCATGAGGAGCGCGAGATCCAGCGCATCGTCGTGGCCGCCTACCGCGCGCTGGGCTGCCGCGGCTGGGGCCGCGCCGACCTGATGATCCGCGCCAGCGACCGCCAGGCCTTCCTGCTCGAGATGAACACCTCGCCGGGCATGACCGGCCACTCGCTGGTGCCGATGTCGGCCCGCGCGGCCGGCGTCAGCTACGAGGACCTGTGCCTGCGGCTGCTGGCGGCCGCGCGCCTGGATGCGGTTCCGGCCGCGCCCCGCGAGTGAAGGCGAACGCAGGCGCTGGCATGACGACACGCGACCGCTCCGCCCCGTCCGATCCGGTCACGCTGCCGCTCGACGTGCAGCTGATGCGCTCGGGCTCGTCGGTGCTGGTCTGGCTGCTGGTGCTGGGCCTGCTGCTGGTCGGCGGACACTGGCTGGTGCATTCGCCCTGGTTCGCGCTCCGGCAGGTCCATGTCGAGGGCGAGGTCGAGCACAGCACCACCGACTCGATCCGGCGCCATGCGCTGCCCCGGCTGGAAGGCAACTACCTGACGCTGGATCTGGTCGAGGCGCGTGCCGCCTTCGAGTCGATCCCGTGGGTGCGGCGCGCCGAGGTGCGCCGCGTCTGGCCGCATGACCTGATCGTGCGCCTGGAGGAGCACCAGCCGGTCGCCTACTGGGAACGCGAGGTGGCCGGCGAGCCCTTGCTGGTCAACAGCTTCGGCGAGGTCTTCGAGGTCAACCTCGGCGATGTCGAGGACGAGACGCTGCCGACGCTGCGCGGGCCGCGCGACACCTCCGCCCAGGTCCTGGCGATGTGGAAGCGGCTGGTGCCGGTCTTCGCCTCGATGCGCAGCCGGGTGGACCGGCTGGAGCTGTCGGACCGCGGATCGTGGCGTGCCCATCTCGACCGGGGCGCGGTCATCGAGCTGGGGCGGGGTGATGCCGACGAGATCGTCGATCGCACCCGGCGTTTCGTGGCCAGCGTCGGCCAGGTGTCGCGCCGCTTCGAGAACCGCGCCATCGAGTATGCCGATCTGCGGCATGTCGAGGGCTATGCGCTGAAGCTGGCCGGCATGGGCACCACCGCCCATCCGGTGCCGGCCAGGAAGCACTGAGCACGCTCGCGAGAAAGACGCAGCCATGTCCAAGGAATACAACGAACTCGTCGTCGCGCTCGACATCGGGACCGCCAAGGTGATGGCGGTGGTGGCCGAGCTGCTGCCGGACGGCGAGCTGCGTCTGGCCGGGCTGGGCGTGGCGCCCTCGCTCGGACTCAAGCGCGGCAGCGTCGTCAACATCGACGCGACGATGCACTCGATCCAGCAGGCGCTGAAAGAGGCCGAGATGATGGCCGACTGCAAGATCGGCCGGGCCCATGTCGGCATTTCCGGCAGCCATGTGCGCGGGCGCAACTCCACCGGCATGGTCATCGTGCGCGACCAGGAGGTCACGCCCTTCGATGTGTCGCGGGTGGTGGAGACCGCCAAGGCGATCAACATTCCCAACGACCAGCGCCTGCTGCTGGTCGAGCCGCAGGAATTCGTCATCGACGGCCAGGAGGTGCGCGAGCCGGTCGGCATGAGCGGTGCGCGGCTCGAGGTCAGGGTGCATATCGTGACCGGCTCGCACAGCGCGGCCGAGAACATCGTCAAGTGCGTGCGGCGCTGCGGGCTGGAGGTCGAGCAGCTGGTGCTCAATCCGAGCGCCTCCAGCCTGTCGGTGCTGACGCCAGATGAAAAGGCGCTCGGCGTGGCGCTGGTCGACATCGGTGCCGGCACCACCGATGTGGCGATTTTCACGGATGGCGCGATCCGTCATACTGCAGTGATTCCGATTGCGGGGGATCTGATCACCAGCGACATCGCGATGGCGCTGCGCACGCCGACGAAGGATGCCGAGGAGATCAAGATCGAGTACGGGGTGGCCAAGCAGCTGCTGGCCGATCCGGCCGAGCAGCTCGAGGTGCCCGGACTCGGTGACCGGGTTCCGAAGATCTTGAGCCGTCAGGCCCTGGCGGGCGTGATCGAACCCCGAGTGGAAGAGATATTTGCGCTTGTCCAGCAGGTGATCCGGGAAAGTGGCCATGAGGAACTTCTCTCATCGGGCATTGTCCTGACCGGGGGATCGGCTGTGATGCCGGGTATGGTCGAACTGGCCGAGGACATCTTCCTCAAGCCGGTGCGCAAGGGGGTTCCGACCTATGGCGGGGCCCTCTACGACATGGTGGCGAGCCCCCGCTCGGCGACCGCGATGGGTCTGCTGGAGGAGGCGCGCCTGGCAAGAGTGCGCGGCATGCGATCGGCGCCGAGCGGTGCAGCATCCCCGGGAGTGGCCCAGGGACTGTTCGTCCGGGCCAGGGATTGGTTCCTGAAAAGTTTCTGATGTAATTCAGACGCAGACACAAGGAGAGCGGCATGGGTATCGAGATGATCGAAGAGTTCAATCAGGGCACGCAGATCAAGGTGATCGGCGTGGGTGGCGGCGGCGGCAATGCGGTCGACCACATGATCAACCGCGGCGTGCAGGGCGTGGAGTTCATCTGCGCCAACACCGACGCACAGGCACTGAACCGTTCCAAGGCGCACACGCTGCTGCAGCTCGGCCATACCGGCCTGGGCGCGGGCTCGCGTCCGGAGGCCGGCAAGGCCTCGGCCGAAGAAGCGGTCGACCGCATCAAGGCGGCACTGGAAGGTGCCCACATGGTCTTCATCACCGCCGGCATGGGCGGTGGCACCGGTACCGGTGCGGCTCCGGTCATCGCGCGCCTGGCCAAGGACATGGGCATCCTGACCGTCGGCGTGGTCACCAAGCCCTTCGAGTTCGAGGGCCCGCGCCGCATGAAGCAGGCCGACACCGGGCTCAACGAGCTCGAGGCCAATGTCGACTCGCTGATCGTCGTGCTCAACGAGAAGCTGCTCGAAGTCCTCGGTGACGACATCACCCAGGAAGAGGCCTTTGCCGAAGCCAACGACGTGCTGCGCAATGCCGTCGGCGGCATCAGCGACATCATCCACATTCCCGGCCTGGTCAACGTCGACTTCGAGGACGTCAAGACCGTCATGAGCGAGCCGGGCAAGGCGATGATGGGCACCGCCACCTCCAGCGGCCCGGATCGCGCCAAGAAGGCGGCCGAGGCGGCGGTGGCCTGCCCGCTGCTCGAGGGCGTCGACCTGTCCGGCGCGCGCGGCGTGCTGGTGCTGATCGCCGCAAGCAAGCAGAACTTCAAGCTGTCCGAGAGCCGCAACGCGATGCAGACGATCCGTCGCTACGCTGCGGAAGAGGCCCACGTGATCTACGGTACCGCCTACGACGAGAGCCTGGGCGACGCGCTGCGGGTGACCGTCATCGCGACCGGCCTGTCTTCGGGCGCCAAGGTCCAGCCGGTGGCGCCGCAGCAGCGTGTGGTCCAGGTGGTGCCGCCCGCAGTAGGGCAACGCACCGGCACCGACAACATCCCGGTCCTGACGCATCCGCTGGTCGACCAGCAGCGCGGCGGCGGCGCCTCGGTCGGCTCGTCCTCGCCGAGCGTGTGGCGTCCCAACCGCACCCAGGCGGCCGCCCGGGTCGACGCGATGGCCTCGAAGGGCATGGACGAGATCGAGATCCCGGCCTTCCTGCGCAAGCAGGCGGACTGACTCCCGCGCTCCTCCCGGCTTTCTCCCGTTCCCTGTCCTTGCTGCTTCCTGTTTGCCCGGTGTCCTCGCGGACACCGGGCCTTGTCGTTTGCGCAACGTTCGCGCGACGTCATGCTGCCTAGAATGCGGTCATGCTGCTCCAACGCACCCTCAAGTCGCTGACCCGCGCCGTCGGTGTCGGCCTGCACAGCGGCCAGAAGGTCGAGCTCGTGCTGCGCCCGGCCGCGCCGGACACCGGCCTGGTCTTTCATCGCATCGACCTGCCCACGCCGGTCGACATTCCGGTCACGCCGCAGTCGGTCTGCGACACCCGCATGGCGACGACGATCTCGCCCGGCGGCGATCCCGGCGCGCCGAAGGTGCAGACCATCGAGCATCTGCTGTCGGCGGTCGCCGGTCTCGGCATCGACAACCTGCACATCGACATCACCGCCGACGAGGTGCCGATCCTCGACGGCTCCTCGGCCAGCTTCGTCTTCCTGCTGCAGAGCGCCGGCATCGCGCTGCAGCAGGCGCCCAAGCGCTTCATCCGGGTGCGCAAGCCGGTGGAGATCCGCGAAGGCGAGGGCCGCACGCTGAAATGGGCGCGGCTGGCGCCCTACCACGGCTACCGGCTCGGCTTCGAGATCGAGTTCGGCCATCCGGCGGTCGACGCCACCGGGCAGCGTGTCGTCTTCGACTTCGCCTCGGGCCGCTACAAGCAGGACATCGCGCGCGCGCGCACCTTCGGCTTCACGAAGGACGTCGAGATGATGCGCTCGCGCGGCCTGAGCCTGGGCGGCAGCATGGACAACGCCATCGTCGTCGACGACTACCGCGTGCTCAATGCCGACGGCCTGCGCTACGACGACGAGTTCGTCAAGCACAAGATCCTCGACGCCATCGGCGACCTGCATGTCTGCGGCCACCCGCTGCTGGCCGACTACACCGCCTACAAGAGCGGCCATGCGCTCAACAACCGCCTGCTGCGCGCGCTCCTGGCCGACGAGTCGGCCTGGGAGATCGTGACCTTCCAGGACGAGCGCCTGGCGCCGCGGGGCCTGGCCGATCTGGCTCCGGCCTGGTGATCCTGTGCTGGTCTTCCGCACCCTGGTCTTCCTGCTGATGGTGGCCGGACTGCTGAGCTTCGCGGTCTACCTGGCCACCGGCGAGGCGCGCTGGCGACGCCTGGGCCTGCTGGTCGTGCGCTGGACGGTCATCGCCGCCCTCGGATTCTTCGCGGTGCTGCTGCTGGAGCGGCTCGCGCTGGTGCTTTAGATCACGCGTTCGGGCCGGGTCCGCACCAGGCCCAAGCGGGCATCGCTCAATTTCCGCAGATTTGCTCCGATCTCCCCGGCGGGATGCTCCGGGGGGAGCCTCCTGCCGTTTCCGGGCTGCTCAGCCCGTCGCGCCCCGATCGGGGCAGGGAGGTACGACACATGAGCACTGGCGCATCCGGTGGCGTTCAAGCCGCCTCGCACACGCTCAGCATCACCGCCGGCGCTGGCACGCCTGCGGGGCACGGCCATCCGGTCGTTCTGCAGCCGCTGGCCTGAGCGGGGAGTGCGCCGATGCAGGCCCTGACCCTCGAGCCCGCGCTGGTCGACGCGGCAGCGCTGCTCGACCGGCTCGATCATCCGGTGTGGATCTTCGACATCGACCGCGGCCGGGTGCACTGGGCCAATGCCGAGGCGGTGCGGATGTGGCAGGCCGAGAGCCTCGAGGACCTGCGCGCCCGCGACATGGGCCGGACCATGTCGGTGGCGGTGGCGCGGCGGCTGCGCCAGTACCAGGCCGACTTCCAGTCCGGCGAGCGCTTCGGCGAGCAGTGGACGCTGTATCCGGCCGGCGTGCCGGTCACGCTGTGGGTCGACTTCAGCGGCTGGCGGCTCGACGACGGCCGCATGGCGATGCTGTGCGACGCCCGGCGTGCCGAGACGGCTGCGCCGCCGGACTCGCTGCGCAGCGTCGACGCGCTGCTGCACACCGAGGTGATGACCACGCTGTACAGCCGTGCCGGTCGTGCGCTCTACCGCAATCCGGCCTCGCGCTCCAGCGTGGCCGAGGGCGCGGAGCGGCTGTCGTCCCGGCTGGTCGACCGCGAGGACCTGCGCGATCTGGTCACCGCGCTGCAGGTCCGCGGCGAAGGCAAGATCATCGTGCGGGTGCGTACCGCGGCGGGTGAGCGCTGGCACGATCTGTCGGCACGGCTGTGCCGCGATCCGGTGACCGGCCGGCGCGCGCTGCTGATCACCGAGATCGACATCAGCGGCCTGAAGCAGGCCCAGGCCCAGGCGCAGTACCTCGCCGACCATGATCAGCTCACCGGCCTGCCCAACCGCAACCAGGTCATCAAGGACTTCTCGCAGACGCTGCGCGCCTGCCAGCTGCGCGGCGACGAGGCGGCGCTGGTCTTCATCGACCTGGACCATTTCAAGCGGGTCAACGATTCGCTCGGCCATGCGGTCGGCGACGAGCTGCTGGTGCAGCTGGCACGGCGCCTGAACGATGCGCTCGAGCCGGGCGAGCGGGTGGCACGGCTGGGGGGCGACGAGTTCCTGCTGCTGCTGCCGCACCGCGAGGCCGCCGCGCGGGCAGAGCGGCGTGCCGCCGGGCTGGTGACGCTGATCTCCCAGCCGGTGGTGCTGCCGCAGACCGAACTGCGGGTCACGCCTTCGATCGGCATCAGCGTCTTCCCGCAGGACGGCGAGGACATCGACACGCTGATGCGCCACGCCGATCTGGCGATGTATGGCGCCAAGGCGGCCGGGCGGGGCAGCGCGATGCGCTTCCGTCCCGAGATGACCGCCTCGGCGCAGTCGCGCCTGGAGCTGGAGGTGGAGCTGCGCCGGGCGCTGGCGCAGGGGCAGATCAGCGTCCATTACCAGCCGCGGGTCGATGTGGCCAGCGGCCGCATCGTCGGTGCCGAGGCCCTGGTGCGCTGGCACCACCCCGAGCGCGGCATGGTCCCGCCGGATGTCTTCATCTCGGTCTGCGAGGACTGCGGCCTGATCTGCGAGCTGGGCGCGCTGGTGCTGGAGAAGGCCTGCGCGCAGCAGGTCGCCTGGGCGGCGGCCGGGCGCGAGCTGACCGTGTCGGTCAACCTGTCGCCGCGCCAGTTCTTCCACGCCGGCCTGATCGACGAGATCGACGCGATCCTGAAGCGCACCGGCTGCGATCCGCGCCGCATCGAGCTGGAGATCACCGAATCGGTGCTGCTCGGCCATGACGATCGCACGGTGGCGGCGCTGGAGGCGCTCGGCCGCATGGGCCTGCGCATCGCCATCGACGACTTCGGGACCGGCTACTCCAACCTGGCCTATCTGCACCGCTACCCGGTCGACACGCTGAAGATCGACCGCTCCTTCATCCGCGCGCTCTCCGACCGGCCCGCGATCACCGAGATGATCGTCACCATGTGCCGCATGCTCGGGGTGACGATGGTGGCCGAGGGCGTCGAGCTGGCCAGGCAGCTCGACTGGCTGCGCGACCATGGCGTGCACGAGTATCAGGGCTGGCTGTTCGGGCCGGCGGTGCCGCCGGACGCGTTCGACAGGCGCTGGCCGATCCCCGGCCTCACAGCTGCGTGCGCAGCGCCCACAGCTCCGGGAACAGCTCCGTGTCCAGCATCCGGCGCAGGTAGCTGACGCCGCCGGTGCCGCCGGTGCCGCGCTTGAAGCCGATGACCCGCTCCACCGTGGTCAGGTGACGGAAGCGCCAGAGCCGGAAGGCGTCCTCCAGGTCGGTCAGCTCCTCGCCGAGCTGATAGAGATCCCAGTGGCGCTGGGGATCGCGGTAGACGGCGAGCCAGGCCTGCTCGACCGCGGCGTCGGGCGTGTACGGCTGCGTCCAGTCGCGCTCCAGATGGCTGGCCGGCACCGCGATGCCACGCCGCGCCAGCAGGCGCAGCGCCTCGTCGTACAGGCCGGGCGCCCGCCAGGCCGCCTCCACCGTGGCCAGCAGGTCCGGCCGGTGCGCATGCGGCTGCAGCATCGCGGCGTTCTTGTTGCCCAGGCTGAACTCGATGCAGCGGTACTGCCAGCTCTGGAAGCCGCTCGAATGGCCCAGATAGGGCCGGATCGCCGAATACTCGGGCGGCGTCATCGTGGCCAGCACATCCCAGGCGTGCACCAGCTGCTCCATGATCTTCGAGACCCGCGCCAGCATCTTGAAGGCCGGCTGCAGCTGGTCCCGGGCGACTGCGCCCACCGCGGCGCCCAGCTCGTGCAGCATCAGCTTCATCCACAGCTCGGACGTCTGGTGCTGCACGATGAAGAGCAGCTCGTTGTGGTCGGGCGAGAGCGGCTTCTGCGCGTTCAGGATCCGGTCGAGCTGCAGATAGTCGCCGTAGCTCATGTCGCCCGAGAAGTCGAGCTGCGCGCCCTCGTCGCGCACGATGTGCTCGCCGCGCGGGGCGGCGTGGGGGCAGGTCATGGTCTGGTCTCCGTTCCGGGGGGCAGGATGTCAGGTCACCGCGGACCTGCGGGTGAAGCGCTCCTCGCGCCACTCGCCGCGGGCCAGCACCTCGGCCAGCGCCTCGACCGCGTCGAAGACATCCTGGAAGCGGGTGTAGAGCGGCGTGAAGCCGAAGCGCAGCAGATGCGGCTCGGCGGCGCTGCCGTCGCCGGCGCGGTAGTCGCCGATCACGCCGCGCGCGATCAGCGCCTGCATCACCGCATAGCCGTCGACCGAGCCGTCGGCCGGCACGCCCAGCGAGACCTGGCTGCCGCGCCGCGCCGCGTCCAGCGGCGTGTGGATCGTCAGGCCGCTGCCGGCCAGATGCCGGCGCGCCAGGGCGATGAACAGCTCGGACAGCGCCACCGACTTGGCGCGCAGCGCCGCCATGCCGCCCAGCGGCTCGGCCGCCAGCACGGTGTCGACGCCGCATTCCAGCGCCGACATGCCGATGACCTGCGGCGTTCCGCACAGATAGCGCCCGATGCCCGGCGCCGGCCGGTAGCCCGGCTCGAAGACGAAGGGCGCGGCATGGCCCATCCAGCCCGACAGCGGCAGCCAGAAGCGCTCGGCGTGGCGCGGATGCGCCCCGCAGAAGGCCGGCGCGCCGGGGCCGCCCGTCAGG
>RRZT012055743.1_pt1 | contig 22255 bp, 13 predicted proteins | sample 2165551 | NCBI WGS metagenome assembly RRZT01 (sample SAMN10456910, study PRJNA506462) | wastewater metagenome | biome: wastewater; feature: sludge; material: wastewater sludge; isolation source: wastewater sludge with Escherichia coli K12::gfp cells carrying plasmid... | place: USA: Moscow, Idaho... | reverse complement strand
TATGGAATGGTGGCAGGATATTTAACCAAACCTGTGCCACTATCCTAAAAAAGCACCGCCTTGGCGAAACCATCTTAACTCCTGTGCAGATTTATGACTTATCAACAGGCAAGCTGGTCAGTGATGAAACCTATTATTTTTTAAATTTGTATGAGAGAAGGGAGTATATTTGTGAGATACAAACTACCCCTAGATTAAAAACTTTTCCCGATAAAGAGTACAAAGTTTGTATTTCTAAAAGTGTTTTTAATGATAATGAATTAAATATTGATAAATCTGCCTTAGATTGCGATGTAGATCTATGGCACGATCCAAGGATACTTGGTCATTTCTTTATGTCAGAAAGTTTACATCATGCTTTAGCACAAGCGGGCATGATTGATAAATTTGGCTCTTTTGCTTGTAATCTTATCTAGTTTTTTTACTTAACTTATTTTTTAATTTGGAGAAATTTTATGTCAGATTCAGTGCCACAACAGGCTCATCATATTATCTCAGAAGGTGTTTTTGGTTGTACCCTATGGTATAATGATTTTAGAGCGTGCTGAGCCTTTATCGCACAAACTCTAAATTTAACAAAATTAGCGAAGCTGTTTTTGTGGTAAGCGCCCATTTTACTACAGAACCAAAAATTTCAACACGCCCCATAAGGCTTGGATAAGAGGTGATTATGCAATTTAAAAATAAGTTAATGTTTGCTGTGCTGATGTCGGGCATGACTAATATGGCGTATGCTGACATGACGCAAACCAGCGAGATTGATGAAATTAATGCTGCCAGTTGCATGGTTGCCAGTCAGGGTGTCTATACGGCAGCGGTAGAGCGTCAGGCAGGTTCTGATAAGAAAAAAGCCAAAAAAGCGCTTGATAAAGAACTTCGAAACATCAAAAAGAGTTTTAAAAATAAAGAATTTGTGAATTTTGTAGAAACTTCTTGGAATAATGGCTTGGATATTGTCTATAATATGCCTGTTCAGACAACAGATGCTGACAAAAAAGCCTTTATTGAGCAAACCACGCAAGCTGCACTGATTTCTTGTATGGATGATTTGCAGCGTTAATTTAACATCTTCATAACCGTTCCAAAGGACGACAGTTTGACTGATTTAACCCCCCAGCATTCCAAAGATGATGCCCGAGAGCAATCCGTAGCCCCTGCCTTTGTTGGCTTTACTGATTTTAAATTGGCGGACAGCACGTTAAAAGCACTTGATAAACTGGGCTTTACAAAGCTTACCCCCATTCAAGCCAAAATCTTGCCACACACTTTGGCAGGTCAAGATGCCATTGGTCAAGCCCAAACAGGCACAGGTAAGACCGCCACTTTTTTATTGACCATTATCGAAAGCCTACTCAAAAACCCCCTGCCCAAAGACGAAAAACGTTATTTGGCAGAGCCACGGGCGTTGGTACTTGCTCCAACCCGTGAGTTGGCACAGCAGATTTATGCTGATTGTCGGGAGCTGCTTAGATTTAACGGCTTGTATGCCTTGTGCATGACGGGTGGGGCGGATTTTGACCGTCAAGAAGCACAGCTTGATGCCCGTCCGTTGGATATTTTGATTGGCACCCCAGGGCGAATCATTGATTGGGTTAGCCGTGGCAAGCTGTTTTTGGATAGGGTAGAAGTGTTGGTGCTTGATGAAGCTGATCGTATGCTTGACATGGGTTTTATTCCTGATGTTAAACGCTTGATCAATAAAATGCCCGCCAATACCCACCGCCAAAGCCTACTGTTTTCGGCAACGTTTAATGCCGATGTGATGAATTTGGCGTACCGCTGGCTTTATCAGCCAACCTTTGTGGAGATTGCTCCTGAGCATAAAACCAATGTTAATATCACACAGCACTTTTATTTATTGACCGATAAAGAAAAGGCAACCGCTTTAAAACAAATTTTGGCAGGCAGTGATGTCAAAAAAGCCATTGTCTTTGCCAACCGTAAAGATCAAGTTAAACGTCTTTATGATAATTTGCGTCGTTCTTTTGAAGTGACGATGTTGTCAGGCGATGTGGCACAACAAAAACGTGAACGTTATCTTGAGCGTTTTAAAAAGGGCGAAGTTAATATCCTTGTGGCGACCGATGTGGCAGGGCGGGGCATTCATGTTGATGATGTGTCACACGTCATTAACTTTACTTTGCCTGAGATGCCTGACGATTATGTGCATCGTATCGGGCGTACGGGTCGGGCAGGGCAGGCGGGTGTGTCGGTCAGCTTTGTTGGCGAAAATGACGCTTTTAATTTGCCTGCCTTAGAAAGTCATTTGGCGACCAAATTTAAGCTGGTGCCTTTTGCCTTTGATGCCGAGCACCATAAATCGCATTCATCAAGGCGAGTGGATAATGAATGAGCATCTGTTAACTTTAGATCCACAAAACATACCGCTGTCGCTATATATTCATGTGCCTTGGTGCGTTAAAAAATGCCCTTATTGTGATTTTAATTCGCATACGTTGCCTTGTGGCGATAAGCACAATGAGACGGGCGATGCGACATTAGCTGATGAGCTGTTTGATGATTATGTGCGGACGCTTTTGGCAGATGCTCAGTCACAGCTTGAGCTGGTGCAAGGTCGTCCTTTGACATCGATTTTTATTGGTGGGGGCACGCCTTCTTTATTGCCTGTGGCGTATTATAAGCGACTGTTTGAAGGCTTGCGTAATTTATTTGTCTTTGCTGATGATATTGAAATTACTCTAGAAGCCAACCCTGGCACGCTAGAACACGCCCCTTTTGCTCAGTATTTGGCATTGGGGATTAACCGTTTGTCGGTGGGCGTACAAAGTTTTAATGATAAAGCATTAAAGGCACTTGGACGTATTCACAGTCACGATGAAGCCCTAAAGGCGATCACAAGTGCCAAGCAGGCGGGTTTTGGGCGGATTAACGTTGATTTGATGTACGGCTTGCCTGAGCAAACGCCTGATTTGGCAGTTAATGACATCAAAACCGCCCTAAAGGCAGGAGCAACACATCTTTCTTGGTATCAGCTTACCATTGAGCCAAGCACCGTTTTTTATCGGCAAACCCCTGTGCTTCCTGACGAAGATACGCTAGAGCTTATCGAAGGCATGGGGCGGGCGTATTTATTGTCCGTGGGTTTTGTTAATTATGAAGTATCGGCTTGGGTTGGTGCAAGCGATAAGCCATGTCGCCACAACGTTAATTATTGGCAATTTGGCGATTATTTGGCAATCGGGGCGGGGGCTCATGGCAAAGTCAGCCTAAAAGACCATGTGCAGTATGCTGACGGGGTATATCGTTTTAGTAAATCTCGCCTGCCCAAAGATTATATGAGTTATGACGTTTATCCTAAGATGATAAATTTTGAGCGGGTGGGCGAAGAGCATCTGCCGTTTGAATTTATGATGAATGCTCTACGTTTGGCGGACGGTGTTAGCACACAAGTTTTTGAAGAGCGGACAGGGCTTTTGGTAAGTACCATTGATAATGAACTTCTACCCTTGCAACATCAGGGCTTTATGGTGTTTCGCCCCGATGTGCTTGCCCCAACCAAAATGGGCTTTAGGTATGTCAATCATTTGGTTCGGGCGTTTTTGACCGAAGATAAAGAGTGACTTTATACAACCGTGCGTACCGTTTTGGCGTTATCTAAGGCGGTATAAAGGCGGTTCACTTCATCAGCACTTTGTAAGTATAGCTTTACACGCAATGAATGAAAACGCCCTGTTTTGGACGGTTTAACCAACATACTGCCATGGTCAAACTCAGGAAAAATCTCCGCTAAAATAAGCGTGACTTCATGGCGTAAACTGTCATGTTCGCCTTCATGCCCAATGATGCTCATCGGATATTCCATGGGAAATTGCCAAAGCTCGGGGTTTTGGATTTGGGTGCGGGTAGGGGTGTTCATGTTATTATCCTATTGATCAGATAAAGCCTAAATGGGGTGGTTTGGTAAAATTTCAATACTGCCCAAATTGGCTAAACTGATAGTTGAGCCATTAAAAAACCGATCGTAATGATCGGTTTTTTGTTACTGGCATTATGGTTAAAACTCATAAGTTAAAGACAAAGCATAATTACGCCCTGGTGCGGTATAACGATTAAAACCATAACCTGCACTGTCCACCATGTTATTGGCGTTGGTGTTGCTAAACATACGCAAAGTTTCCCAAGGAATGTATTTTTCGTTAAATAGGTTGTAAATACCCGCATTTAAAATGACGTTTTTGTGTTTGCCAAATTTTTTACTGCCATAAACATCAAAAATCATGGCGGTTTTACTGCGACTGATATGCTGATAGTTTTCGGCAGTTTCTTTATAGCCGTCTAGTACTCTGTCTATTTTATAAACGTCGCCATTGCTGTCAGTTTGATCAAAACTGCCATAAGAACACCAGTTGGGATAATAATAGGTGTCTTTACAATAAACAGTACGTGTGGTGTATTGGGGCGAGACTTCCAAGGTTTTGGTATCGTCGGCTTTTTTACGATACAACACCCGCATTCTGCCATGCATTGACCAGTCTTTATCCGCAGAAATATAGTCGCCACCTAAAATCAGACTAGTTGGTACTGAAGCTAAGGTATTGATTTGTATGTTTTCATTGTTATCGGTGGTAACATGGGCTTTGTCTTTGGCGGTGTGGTAATGGGCAGAAACGCTAAATGTGCCTTTGGTGTTCAATGTGCTAGATAGGTCAGCTTCCACGCCCAGTTTTAGACCTTTGACTTCGGCATTATCCAAGTTAAAGGACATGGCACAAATACCCAACGTGCTACGACAGCCGTATTGATCTTCACTGATGCCAGAGCGTTGCCAGTATTTGGTATGGATAAAGTCTTTATATTTGCTGTAATAACCGCTGGTTGTCAAGGTAACATTGGGGCTGGGTTTAAAGGATAATTCTAACTCATGATTAAGTGAAGTTTCGGGTTTTAAATGTGGGTTGGTTAATTGTGTGACCCCAAAGCCCTGAAAAGCAGAGTACATTTGTGTTACGGTCGGTGCTATAAAATCCTGTACCGATTTTATAGCGGGCGGTTAATTTGTCGGCAATGACATCATAATTAAACAAACCATGATAAGTCAAATGATCAAAGGTTTTCTTTTGATCATAAAAGCCGTTACGATAATCTTGATAAAACTTAATTTGGCTGTATCTTAGAGCGTTATTGATGACGTTTTGTTCATTGGTATCAGGCGAGCCAAACCAAGTGTCATTTTGAAAATAAGGGGTGTAGCGATAATGATCGTAACGCAGTCCTAATTTGGCGGTTAATTGGTCGTTGATGCTAATGTCATCAGTTAATACCAAGCTGTAAATGTCTTTTTTGGCATCGGGCAGTACAATGTCATTGCCTTGATGAGCAAATGAGATCGAACCATCATTGTTATAATGTACTTCGGGTTTACTGGCACGGTAATCTTGTTTGCCATAAGTGGCATCAAGACCAAGGCGATGCAAGCCAAATTTGTTAAAATCTATGGGGCTAAACACTGTACCTAGTTTAAACTGATGACTGGTGGTTTGTGTGGGGCGTTGGTAGGTGCGATCGTGTCTGACGGGTGTACCTGTCCAAATGTGCGTTTCGGCAGTGCCTTTGACATCTTGGTATTGATATTCACTGGTTAGTTTTTCTAACCATTTGCTGTCGCTGGGCTCAAAACGGTAATTGATGCCATAGCCTTGCATTTTTTCTGTGTCATAAACCATGCGTGGCGGGCTGGTCACTGACTTGGAATAAGCATAAGCGTGGGTATCTTGTTTTTGGGATAATGCCTGCACACCCAAGCGATGATCATCATTGATGTGATAATACAGCTTACCAAGCACTCCATCACGAGTGTATTTAAGGCTATCAGGATAAGAGACGGACGAGCGACTGACCCCCATTTGTTCGCCATTTGCCACAAAATCATAATTGATGTCTAGGCGAGATTTGTCATGACGACGCATGTCATGGTTTTTTAATTCGTGACCGTCACGGTGGGTATAATTTAGCAAAAATTCTGCCTTGTTTGCTTTGCCTGCCAATCCACCAGCGGCAAGCCATTCTTCATTTTTATTGGCATAACCCACTTTGGCATAACCGCCCAATGTTTTGCCGTTTTTTAAAAACTCACTGGGCTCTTTGCTTTGATAACTGACCGAGCCACCCACCGCCCCCGATCCTGATAATAGGCTGTCCGCCCCTGCACTAACACGCACACCGCCCATAAGCTCTAAGTCAGGGGAAAAACGTCCTTCGTACATATAGCCATAAGGGGCATAAATTTCATTGACTTCTACTTCAGGCAGTGCCATGCCATCAAGGCTCATCGCCACACGGTTGCCGTCCACCCCACGAATGGCAAAACCTTTACTGCCATAACGACCCACTTCCGCCACGTCCACTTCGGTGTTATAACGCACCAAATCATGATTATTTTGTATCAATTGTTGGTTTATGTCTTGGTGGGTAATGATGTTTTCACCAACATTGGCTTTAGGTTTGGCATCAAGGCTGATAACCATGGCTTCAAGTTCCACCGTAGGCTGACCATCGGTGGTATTGGCAAAGGCTTGTTGTACCATAAGTACAGGCACCATAAGCGCCAAGATGTGTTTTTTGCGGTTGGGGTGGTTGTCCATAAAATCGCCCTAAATGTTAAGTGCTAAGACAAGACTGTCATAATTGTGTAACAATGGTGTTAATTATATGATAAAAGTTTTTATTTGTAAATAAGAATGGTTATTATTTTTATTAAGGCGTATTGGTTTTGTATTATTGCCGTTAAAAAAGCCAGTTCCAAGAACCAGCTTTTAAATTTAAACCTATAGTGAAATTACTAAAGCAATTACTACTACGTTACCAAAGCTCTTATGTACTACTTGTACACTGCGAGCTTTGTTGCCTTGTATTAATTATTCATTACTTCCACTATACAGTTAGTCATTTTCCAAAAATGAACGCAAATGTTCTGAGCGAGACGGATGACGAAGTTTACGCAGTGCCTTGGCTTCTATTTGGCGAATGCGTTCACGGGTAACATCAAACTGCTTGCCCACTTCTTCTAAGGTGTGATCGCTTGCCATGTCAATGCCAAATCGCATTTTTAATACTTTGGCTTCTCTTTCGGTGAGATTGTCTAACACTTCACGAGTGGCTTCACGCAAACCTTCGGCAGTGGCACTGTCCACAGGGCTAGAAATGGTGCTGTCTTCAATAAAATCACCCAAGTGGCTATCTTCATCATCGCCAATCGGTGTTTCCATAGAGATTGGTTCTTTGGCGATTTTTAGTACTTTACGCACTTTGGCTTCGCTTTCGCCAAGTCTGGCCCCTAGCTCTTCAGGGGTTGGTTCACGCCCCATTTCTTGTAGTAGCTGACGACTGACACGGTTAATTTTGTTAATCGTTTCAATCATATGCACAGGGATACGAATGGTGCGAGCTTGGTCAGCGATAGAACGGGTAATGGCTTGACGAATCCACCATGTGGCATAAGTGGAGAATTTATAACCACGGCGATATTCAAATTTATCCACCGCTTTCATCAAGCCAATGTTACCTTCTTGGATAAGGTCAAGGAACTGTAAACCACGGTTGGTGTATTTTTTGGCGATAGAGATGACCAAACGCAAGTTAGCTTCTACCATGTCTTTTTTGGCACGGCGGGCTTTGGCTTCACCGATTGCCATTTGGCGTGCTACCGTTTTCATCTCTTTGATGTTAATCTGTAGCGATTGTTCGTGAGCAAGGATTTTTTGTTGTAGAGCAACCACATCAGGCAAAACTTTTTGCAGGGTTTCGGCAAAGGCAGGCTTGCCATCAATGCGGTGTGTGAGCCATTCTACGTTGGTTTCGTTACCGGGGAAGGTTTTTTTGAACTCATCAAGGGGCATTTTGCCACGGCGAACAACCAAACGCATGATTTGTCGTTCAGTGGTACGCACGTCATTATACACTTCTTGCATGAGTGTCATCACTTGGTCGGACAAGCGGTTATTAAGCTTAATCAGCATAAAGCGAGACGCAAGCTCTTTATAAGCCACATCAGATTCTACGCTACCACGACCATGTTTTTCTTGTACTTTTTTGACATTATCAAATAGGGCTTTGATTTCGGCAAAGCGGGCTTTGACTTCTTCGGGATCAAGTCCGCTGTCATCGCTATCATCACCGCCCATGTCGCCCGTTTCTTCAAGAGCGTCTTTGGACGGCGTTTCGGGGGCAGAAAAATCTACTTCTTCGTCTTCTTTAACATCAAAATCGCTGTCTTCTAATAAAAAGCCCGTTACCACATCAGAGATTTTTTTCTCGCCAGCAAGCACTTGCTCATATTCGCTAAGTACAAATTTAACCGTACCAGGCCAGTACGCCATGATGTATTGAACTTCACGCATACCTTCTTCAATGCGTTTGGCAATGCCGATCTCGCCATCACGAGTCAGTAGCTCAACCGTACCCATCTCACGCATATACATACGCACAGGGTCAGTGGTACGCCCAGGTTCAGCTTCTACACTTGCCAGTGCTGCCGTGGCTTCATCTACAGCAATGTCATCGTCATCATTGCTTGCCCCAGTCAGTAAAATATCGTCTTCATCAGGGGCAACATCATAAATAGGAATGCCAACATCGGTCAGCATTTGTATGATTTCTTCAACCTGCTCGCTGTCTGTTACCGAATCGGGCATTTGGTCGTTAATCTCGGCATAGGTCAGATAACCTTGCTCTTTACCAAGCTGAATAAGGGCGGGTAGTTGGGACGAAGAATGTTCGCTCATAGATTATTCTCACTTTAAAAACAAGGTTAGGGCATATCCCTAATTTGGCACGCCACTGGCTTAATGGTCTAAAAATGTCCAAATCTTGCAAAACTTACGTTAAATTATTTAACAATATTCCAATATTGTTTGCACAATTTCCTTGTTTTGCTGGCGATTTAGTCTATTTTTAGCCACATTATCCAAATAGGGACATGCCCGACCAAAACCGTGTATTATAACACGATTGTTAAGATATTGGGGCAGGTTTAAAAATTTAAAGAGCGGTTGGCATTTGTAATAAATACATTAACATGGCACAAGCGTTATTGATAAAATGTAAAATCATGGCAAGCACCAAACCATGACGAATGCGGGCATAGCTAAAAATCAGCGATAAGCCAAAAATCATTGCCATGCCGAGCATATCATATTGCAGATGAATGAGTGTAAATAGAATACTGCTGATAAGACTGGCTTTAAGTTCGTTAGGGCTTAACCCCAGTAGTTTTTTATTGGTGCGGTCGGGTGGCAGCCACGCCCCTAAAATCACCCCCCGAAAAATCAGTTCTTCATATAAAGGGGCGACCACCACCACAGCAAACACCAAAAGCACCAATGAATCAGGCGTTATCATGCCATTCATAAAGTCCATTGGCGAGCTGTTTAAGTATTGTAATAAAAATTCACTGGCAAGCAGATATACCGCCAAAATGCCAATATAACCAAATAAGGCTTTTGGGCTAGGTAAGCGTATACCAAGCAAGGTTTTGATTTTTTGCCACTGGCGAAATTTGCCAAATAATAAACCAACACCAAGCAGTCCTATCACAGGGGCGGTAAAATATACCGATAAAGCAAGCAAAATACCATTTGGTGTGTCTGGATCAAATAAAGCATCAATCACTTCGCCATAATACAGCCATGAACCCACAAAAGTCCCTAAAACGGGTAAAAACAACATGGCAATCACCATGAAAAAACTAATTCCAAAGGCAAAAGGGGCGGATAATGTGGGGCGAGTGTTCATGATTTTGCGATTATTTGTTGATAAATGGTTTCTAATACCAGATTGGCGGTGGTTTTGGGGTGCTCCAAAGGAAACATATGTGTACCGTCTGCAATCAATAAAGGAATGCCCCAACGTTTATGGGCTTTTTGGTAAGAGCCGATATGCATAAAATAACTGTCTTTGCCTGCAATGATGGTGCTGGGGCGGTACAATGTCGGTGATTTAAGCCAATATAAAGACGGCATGGTACGAAAAATGGCAATTTCTTGGCGTTTGGGTATGGCAAGGGTAAACGTGCCGTCAGCGGTGGGGATAAAGCCGTATTGTAAGTATAAGTCAAAACAGCGGGGGTCAAAGGCTTGAAATAGGGCTTTGTGGCGTAGGTTATCAGCGACTGCTTCTAGGCTGGTGAATCTGTCTTTACGAAATTTGGATTTGCCCGCAGGCGAGAGTTTGTCAATAAGAAAATAGGGCGGTTTGTTAAAGTGGGCCAGGGGTTCATTTAATAGCTCAGCGATAAAATAACTTAGGCTATTTTTGCCCATCAGTAGGGCAGGATCAAGCAGTACGCTTTGGCTAATGTGGGTAGGGTCTTGGTGTATTGCTTGTAAGGTGGTCAAAGCCCCTACCGAATGCCCCACAGCGACCAGTTTATCTACGCCATGTTTGTAACATGCCTGTTCTATGCTTTCTAGCACTTGCTGGGTTAAGCCTTGCCAATGGCGGTCAATAGGATAACGTTCATCTGTGCCAAACAGCTCAATCATCTCTATGCTAAACACCGCCTCCCAAAGCTCAAAAAGCGGTGTATAAACTTTAGCAGGAAAGCCGTTGGCATGGACAAAATGAAGCACGGGTTTATGGGTTAGTTTCGATTTGGCTAGGGTGTCAAAGGGGCTGGTCATGGTTTTGTAAATTTGGGAAGATTGGGGATTTATGGGGGTGGGTTGGTGTGGGTTCAAGGTTAGTTTGATTTTAAGCAAACAACAAAAAAGCCGTAAGTTTTCACTTACAGCTTTTGGTGTGTGGTGGGGACGGAGAGACTCGAACTCTCACGGGTCGCCCCGCTGGAACCTAAATCCAGTGCGTCTACCAATTTCGCCACGTCCCCAAGGTTTGTGAGCGGTATTATAACCTAATTTTATCTAATGTCAAATCTTTTTTTTTAACATTTTTAAATTATTTTTAATAATACTGCCCCAAGCTTATTTTTGAGCAATTAAATCCAAGCGTTCGTCTTTTTCGTATAACGCCCCTGCACGCCCAACGATTAAGGGGTCAATGTTGCCGATTTGGCTGGCATCTTTGTCTTCGTAATTTAGACGGTTTAGCACATAACGCATGGCGTTTAGGCGGGCACGCTTTTTACAGTCGGACTTGATGACGATCCAAGGGGCTTCGGCACTGTCGGTGTTATAGAACATCGCTTCTTTGGCAATGGTGTAATCGTCCCATTTGTCCAGTGATGCCTTATCGACAGGCGACAATTTCCACTGTTTTAGGGGATCGGTTTCGCGACTTTTAAAGCGGGCACGTTGCTCTTCACGAGTGACCGAAAACCAGAATTTGATAAGGTTAATGCCTGATTCTACCAATAGGCGTTCAAATAGGGGTACTTGACGCATAAATAGCTCGTATTCTTCGGGGGTACAAAAGCCCATCACGCGCTCAACCACCGCACGGTTATACCATGAGCGGTCATACAATACGATCTCGCCACGAGTGGGTAGGGTCTGCACATAACGTTGGAAATACCATTGTCCACGTTCGGTTTCGGTGGGTTTTTCTAAGGCAACAACCCTTGCACCACGAGGGTTTAGGTGCTCCATAAAGCGTTTAATGGTGCCCCCTTTACCTGCCGCATCACGTCCTTCAAATAGGATAATCACACGTTGCCCTGTGGCTTTGACGTGGTGTTGTAATTTTAATAGTTCAATTTGTAATTTGTACTTTTGGGCTTCGTAATTTTTACGGCTTAGGCGGTTTTTGTAAGGATAGCCCCCATCACGCCAGTTGGGTGACAGTTCAGAATCTTTAGATTTATCGGTACGGATCTGGCTGATGACCTGACCTGCGGGCAGATAATGGTTAAGAAGTAAGCCCATCTCAGCGATGTCTTCGGGCGTGGCGTGCTCCAAAATGTCTTCAAGCTGACTCATGGTCTTTGGCATAACGTGATCGTCAAGTCCGCTTGCATCTTGCTCGGGTTTGGTTGATTTTGGGCTAGTTGCCATTTGTAACTCCTAAACTTAACAAAAGATAAATTATAAAACTACACTGTTAAAATATAGCATAATCACTGATTTTTATCAATATAAAACTTAAATTTTTGACTTAGTGGTAGTAATCAGCGGATTAAAAATAAGACCAATCATAAAGTTAAAAATCATCATTTATTTAATGGCTCTTTGATTTGTGACACGCCGCAGCCTGATAAACGACTACTGCCACTACCTAATTTATGCACCATGATTTGAGTGCGTATTTGTTCATTTAAAGCAGGTATGTGTGAAATGATGGCAATGGTTTTGCCTGTTTCATTAAGTGATGATAGTGTAGATAATACCACATCTAAAGCATCATTATCCAATGTGCCAAAGCCTTCATCTAAAAATAAAGAATCAATACGAATATTTTCACTATTTATCATAGATAGCCCCATGGCAAGCGCTAAACTAACAATAAAACTTTCACCCCCTGATAAGTTTTTGGTGCTGCGTTTTTCGCTACCTTGGTGCGTGTCAATGATACTAATGTCCAAGGGGTCTTTGCTGTTGGTGTCATGATATAGCACATAACGATCATTGATTTTTGCCAAAAAATCATTAGCATGGTGTAATACCATTTTTAGGGTTAAACCCTGTACAAAACTGCGATAAATTTTACCGTCATGTGAGCCGATTAAACCATTTAAGCGTTGCCAAATTTGGGCTTCTTGTTTTTTATCGTTTAGTATTTTTAATAACTGTGCGTTATTTTCTCTTAATGTGGTTTCTTGTTTTAGGCGTTCGTTTTTTTCGCCCAGTGTGGTTAGGGTGTCATCTACGAGTTTTTGTAAATGCTGTTTATCATTTTGATACTCATCTAATGTTTTGTCTAAATTGGCGATTTTTTGGTTTAGGGTATTATAGTTGTCTTGGGCTTGTGCTAATTGCTGCTGGCTGACTTGGATAGCAAGCGTTAAGGACTGCTCGGTATTTGCCAATTCATTTAATGCATCGTCATCAAGACTTGCCGATAAAAATTCTTGAATGTTATTAAATCCTTGTTTATTTAATGCTTGATAAAAACTTTGCTGGGCAGATTGTTGTTCATTTTGTAAATTGATCAGGTGTTGTTGGTTAAGATCTAAGGCTTGGGTTATTTTTAATAACTGCTCGTTATCTTGATTAAAAGCGTTGTTTAGATTATCCAAGTGTTCTTGACACTCATTTACCGCTGTGATGAGTCTGTCTTGCTCGTGTTCTGTGTCTTTATCGGCAAATAGGGCAAAGCGTTTATCATATAAAACTTGATAAGCTTGTTGTAATTCATTTAAAGTAAATTCTAGCTGACTTAACTGCCAAATTAAAGAAAACTGATTGCGTTGTTCATTGTCTATTTTTAAATTAAGTGTGGTTAATTGCTCATTTAAGGTATGTTGTTCATTAAGGGCGGTTTGTCTTTGCTTTTCTTGATTAGATAATTCATTTAAATTTTGTGCAAATAATGCCAATGCTTCGTTGAAATTGTAATGGTTTGTGATGGCGGATAAACCGTAATTTTGCCATTTTTGATTACTGCTATCTATAACATCGCTGATTTTTTGGGTTAGGGTATTTAGTTGATGATTATCTAACGTGATTTCACGGTGAAGTTGATTTAAGATTTGCTCGCTGGTAAGGATTTTTTGTTGCTGTGCGTCTTTATCCTGCTTTAATGCTTGTAATTCTGCGTTTAGTTGTTTATTGGTTTGTTCATGGCGATAAAAATCGTGATAAACTTGCTCTAAATGTTGTTTTTGCTGTTGTAAAATTTCTAATTGATATTGAATGCTATGTTCTGATAAATTAATGCTGTCAAAATCAGGCACTAGGGGGCTGATGTTATTTTTATGGTGTATGATGAGTTTTTGGGTCAAACTGTCAAGCTGTGCAGATAGTTCTTGTTCTTTGATTTGTAGTGTGTCTATATGGTGCGTGTCAATGTCATATTGGCGCTGTTCTTTATTAAAATTATCATGTATTTTATTTAGTAAATCTTGGGCGTGGATTATTTCACTGTCAAGCTGTGTTAAGTCATGCGTGTTTAATTCGTGTGGTTTGCCATTTTGTTTATAGGGGTGTGTTAATGAACCACAGAGCGGACAAGGGCAATTGTCTTGCAGAGTATCAAAATAGGCTTGGATATTTAAGTTTTGTTGTAGGGCTTGTTTTTGCTGTTGCAGATTTTGTAGTTTGCTTTTTTGTGTTTCTAGTTTTTTGCTAAGTTCGTTTAGGGTATGCTGTCTTTGGGTATGTTTTTGCTTACTGTCTTTAAGCTGTGTTTGGTTATCAGTATGCTTTTGCTGTAACTGCTCATTTGATTGATATAATGCTTGTAGATGATTAAAATGCGTAAACAAGGCATTATGGTTATCCATATCGCTTTGTAGTTTACTTAAAGTTTCTAAAAATAAACTGTCATCATAATCATCGCTATTTAATAGCTTGTTGATGATTTTTATTAAATCACGCTGTTCATCTTGTTTTTGTTGTAGGGCGGTTTGTTTTTGGGCGTTGATACTGATTAAATGCTCATGTTCTTTATTTAAGGCTTGTTGGTGGTTTTGTTTTTGGATTAGTGTATTTTTTAGGGTTTGGCTATCATTAACCAAACCATTTAAGGCTTGATAAGATTGTGACAATATACCAATGTCTTGGGCAAGCTGCGAATGATTAATGGCTTCCCCTAAGTTTTGTTGTAGGGCGTGTAATTGGTGCTGTTTTTGGGTATATTCATTTTTTAGTTGTTGCAGGCTATTGGTGGTTACTGCCAAAGATTGTGATAAATTACTTTTTTCTTTATCGGTGTTATCTATTTTTAAACGATAAGCATATAATTCATTATCTAAGGTTTTTATTTCTTTAAATAAGGGTAGGGCGGTCTGGTAGTCCTGTTTGGCGTTTTGTAAGCTGGTCAATAGGCTTTGTTTTTGTTGATGACTTTGGGTGAGTGCCTGCTGTTTTTGCTGTTTTTGATTGTTAAGGTCATGAATGTGCTGCGTGATGTCATTGATTTTATCATCAAAAGATATCAATGCTTGATAAGGGGTTTGTAAGGTTTTGGCTTTTTTACCTTGGGTTAGGATCTCTAATTGTGGGGTAAAATTTGTTAAAGCGGTTTGTTTATTGGCTAATTCGTTTTGTAGATTGTTGATGTTAATTTGTAGGTCGTTTTGTTGGATTAGCTGGCTGATGGCGTTTTCGGTGCTGATAAGGTGTTGTTTATGATGGTTAATATCATGATTTAATTGGCTGATTTGAGTGGTTAAGGTATTAAATTCATCATCGCTCATTAAACTTTGATTGCCAATTTGTTCATTTAAAGCGTTAATTTCGTTTTGTTTGTCTCGGTTAATTTCATGGGCTTTTTTACCGATTTCGCCATAAATTTCTGTGCCTGTGATTTGTTCTAGCATTTTGCCTTTATTATCCAAATCGGCTTGTAAAAAGGCATTAAATTTGCCTTGTGTCAGCATGACAGAGCGGGTAAATTGCTTAAAATCCATGTGTAGGATTTCTATGGCTTTATCATTAAAGTCGCTTTGTTTTTTCAGGTCTAAAGGCTTGGCATCATTATCGTGAATGTGGGCGATTTCGCTGATTTCTCGTTTGATGGCTTGTAGGTTGCCCCCTGCTTTATGTCTAGCACGGTGCTGACCCCAAAAAAAGCGGTACATTTTGCCGTCCATTTCTAATTGTACTTGAGCGTGACAGTCGCCTTGATCCATGCTCATGATGTCGTTTTGTGCACTGGTGATTTCTTTAATGCGGGGTGTGCGTCCATAAATCGCCAAACAAATGGCATCTAAAATCGTGGTTTTGCCCGAACCTGTTTTACCAATGATGGCAAAAATCCCGTCATTAAAATCCTGATGAGTAAAATCAATGTGCCAATGACCTTTTAAAGAATTTAAATTATTAAAACTTAGGGTTAGTAGTTTCATGGCGATTTCCTTTTTATTGTTTGTCTTGGTCTTGTAATAACATCAGTATCGATTGATAAGCGTGCGTTAATTCGTCTTTTTGTGTGCCTGTGATGTTGTTTTGTGCCAATAATTGATGAAAAACATCAAGCTGACTTAATTGGGTAAGCTGTATCTGCTGTTCTTGGGTGATAAATACTTTTTGGTATAGGGTTTTATTTTGGATATTGAGTACATTGATTTGACTGTCCTTTATCAGTTCACGAATGTCTTGTACTAAAGTTGGGTGTTCGTCTTGACCGTGATAGATGATTTCTACCCAAATGGCTATTTGTTTACTGATGAGTTTTTTTAATTCGCTTTTGATGTGGGGGTAATCGCCTGATATGCGGGCAAGCTGTTGAAAAACGGGCACGGTGATTGGCTTGATATTTGGTATTTTTTCAATAAAATCAATAAGTGATACTTGCTTAGCTTTACTAATTTCGCCAAAACCCATGGCAATCGGCGAACCGCTATAACGAATGTGTTCTTTGCCTGCGACCTTTTGGGCGGCGTGAATGTGCCCAAGTGCCACATAGTCCAAGCCGTCGGCAAAAATATTGGCACTCATCTGCCCCAATGTACCGACCTGTAAGTCTCGCATACCGTCATCACTGGACGAGACGTGTGAACCTGCGACAAATAAATGTCCTGTGGCGATGATGGGCACATGGATTTGTTGGTGTTGGTAGATGTCGGCTTGGACAGTTTGGGCGATTTTGGCAAGTCTGTGGTAATGGTCGCTGATGCCTTGTTCGCTGTTTTGGGCTTTTTGGCTTAGGGTGTCAGTGCTGCCACTGGTGCGAATGTCTTTATCTCGCAGATACGGTACGGCAAGGATGATGGCTTGTGGTGTGCCGTCATTATCGTATAAAGTCAATATATCATCTGTGCTTTGTGTGCTTGGACTACCGATGACATAAGTATTTAAACTGTGCAAAATGGGCTTGGCAATCTCAAGGCAGGACGGGCTGTCATGATTGCCTGCGGTAATAACAACGTGCTGACAGTGAGTATGTGCCACTTGGTTTAAAAAGTGATAATACAGCGTTTGGGCGTGGTTGCTGGGCGTGGCGGTGTCAAAAATATCACCCGCCACGATAAGTATATCAACCTGTTCACGGTCAATCACGCCAACCAGCCACGTCAAAAAAGCGTCAAATTCGCTATCACGGTTTTGGTTATACAGTCGCCGACCTAAATGCCAGTCGGACGTGTGTAATAGGCGTAGAGCATGGGGCGGTTTGGGGGCTTGTGGGTGCATGGTTGTCCGTTATAAAGTTTTGACAGATTATAGCACAGTCCGCAAGCCCTACAATCTACTACCACTAAATAATATAAGTCCACGGCTCAAAATCTAAAGCGGTTAGTTCTGGTGTGTTAGTATCATCAAGCAGTGCAAATGTTTTGGCGGTATGTACCGTACCACTACCGTCTGCGTCATACAAAAGCTCATTGTCCCTTTGGATAATGCGTGTTGTTTCGCTGATGGTATCTCCTATGCCAGCAAACCAATTGCTATCAAAATCAATGTCATAAATGACTGTGGACAGGGCAATTTTATCCCCTTCACTTTGGTTAAAGTCAGCGATGGTATCTGTGTTACCTGCCTTTAGATAATTGCCTACTTTGCCATTAAAGACAAAAGTATCTGCACCAACGCCGCCGATAAGGGTATCATTACCTGCTCCGCCAATGAGTGTATCATTACCTGCTCCGCCAGTTAGGACATTATCACCGCTGTTACCAACGATTAAGTTGTTGCCAGCATTGCCTGTGCCACTGATGTTGCCTACGCCAAGCAAGTACAAAGTATCGTGGCTGTCTGTCAGGGCTGTGTCCCTTATGGTATATAAGGCATTACCCATTGCTACTTCGTCAGTTAGTACGCTCATGCCGTCAGTGTCGCCTGTGATGGTTGCTCCTTGTTCAACTTTGATTTCTCTTTGGGCGTATTGCGTGGTTTTAATACCTGCTGTGTTTGTGCTTTGTAGGGCAACGTTATTGCTGTAGTCTTGTAGATGAATGCTACCGTCCGCTTTAAAATTGCCATTATAACCGCTGTTATCAGAACCTGTAGCAAGTAGGGCGATGGCTTTGGTGCTAGATATGGGAATGGCTACGATATTGTCTTTGATTTCAAGGTCATTTACGGGCGTACTACCGCCGCCATAAGACGTACCGCTGTCGGGGTGATTGGCGTTGCCATTAACATAATTTATTCTATCGCTGATTTTTCTAGGATAATAGGAAACAGACGCAGCGTCAGTGTCTGCCCCTGCAAGCCGAGCGTCCCATAAAGGCTCAATCACGATACCGCCTTTATCAATGTTTCCTGTGATGACGTTGTCAGTGATTTTTGTACCGTCGCCGCCTGAGCCGACATAAATACCCCAGTTGCTTTGTCCATTTGAGCCGTCTAAATGGATATGATTGCCCCGAACTTCGTTGCGGTCGCTACCTGTGTTGATTTGTACACCAGATTGACCTGTGGCGTTGGTGCTGATAATGGTATTATTTAAGACCAAATTATCATCTGAGTTATAACCCAGTAGCACCGCCGTTGAGCCAGAGTCTAAAATGGTGTTATTGGCGATGGTGTTTTCGTAGTTGTTAGTTTGCAGGGCAACGCCACGCACGTTTGAGCTAAGTACATTACCTTCAATGGTGCTACCGCTGGTATGTAGTAGAACAATGCCATAACGTCCGCCTTGGATTTCGTTATTGGTGATGGTGATGTTCATGGCCTTTCTGTCGGCATCGGTGTTGCGAATCAAATCATTGGCAAACACAAAACTGGCAAGGTTGGCATCATTGGCGGTATCAGTCGTAATGCTTCTTGTCCAAGAGCCGTTTTGGGGCTGTGTGCCAAACAGCATATTATCTAAACGGCTTTGAGCGTCTGGATCTGTTAGGGTAAACGCTGAATTAATACTAGCTTCGGCGCGCTGTGTGCCACGAGCTGATGAATATAAGACGTATTGATCGCTGTTGCCTAGATATTCGTTGGTTTTTTGGCTACCGATGGCAAGACCTTCGGCGTCGTATTGGTATGTTTTAAGATTGACCGCTGTAATTTTATCACCAGTGTAGGTAAATGCACCTTCAAACAAATCCGCCCCTTGAATATAAATGCCGTGATTGGCAGGTAAGCTGTGAGTGTCTGTGTATTTGGTGCGGCTGTCAATAAAGTTACTATCAATGGTAACGTTTTGGGTATGTCCACGCTCTGATGTTAGGTTAATGGCATGACGTGTTACTGCCACAAAGCTGTTATTGGTAATCTCTACATCTCGAACGCTTGTACCTAGAATAATGCTTAAATTTTTACCGTTTTCAGCTTCACTACCTGTGTGCATGGTAAGTCTGCTGGTATCAAAGGTAAAGCCGTCAATGCTTAGGTTTTTGCTTCCTGTCCCAAGTTTGACCACGGCTTCTAACCTGTTGCCATCTAATCCTTTGCCTGCTTCGGTCATGCGTTCTAAGCCAGCATTGATTTGTAGTACCGAGCCGTTGCCATGAATGACTACTTTATTGGTTGTGGTGTTGGCAATGTCAATTTGTGAACCAACCGTATAAGTCTTGTTGATAGGCATTTCTACAGACAATCCTGTAGTTCTTGCCTGTGCTAAAGCCGTCTCTAGGGCGGAGACAATATCCGTGCTAAGTGACGCTTTACCTGCTGTTGTGTCATGAACATCACGCCCATCAAAAAACGCCATAACAGGAATATTGCCTCCTTTGCTAAAATCAGCGCGCCACCCAGTAATGCCAATGTTGCTGCTATTTTGGGTGATGTTGGTATCTTTGGTAAGCAGGGCGTGATGATCGCCATCAGAGATGACGACATGGCTTAGTGTACTATCACTGTTAATGGCCTGGCGCGCTTCACCCCGATCCGCCACAATCACATAATTTTCACCAGTTGGAATGTGTGTGCGTGCAAATAGTTCCACACCATCATCAGTAGTAATGGTAATGGTTTGATGCGCGATGACGTTGTCATTAGTGTTACGCTGTTCGTCAATAATGCGCGCTACAATTTCATGATTACCAGTTGCAAGAGATGCTTGTGATAAATCAAGCGTCCAAGTTGTACCATTAACGACCGCAGTATAAAAACGTGCGCCACCATTAATGCTGACTTCCACTGTTTCACCTGTATCTAGTGTTTTACCCAACATTCCTTTGATGATAAGAGTATTGTCTGTGGTGATAAAGTCATTCGGTGTACCTGTGTCTTCTGAAATACTGGTAATGTTAATACTGTTACCAACACCAACTAGAGTATCTAACGTTGCTGTGACAGGGGCGCTGATTTTATTGCCACCTTGATTGCTGATACTGGCTGTTAATGATAAAGAGGCTCCTTCATCGGGCAGTGCTAGGGATAGTGTTTTAGTATCACCAGTTTGTACGTCAGTACCAACAATGTATTCTGCTAAAGTCGCAGTATCACCATCACGCCAAACACGCACGACATCTCCACTCTTAGCATCATCAGGAATGCGTACTGTAACCCCTGTTGTGGTTGCCGATCCTTTTTCTTCCCGATTGATAACACCATTACCGTTACTATCAGCAATAATGGTAATGGTTGGGGCGGTCATTGGGGGAAGTATGGGGTAGTTTGGGTCATCTTGGACGTTTAGGGCAAAGGTCTTTTGGGTGCTAAGATTGCCACTGTCAGTGCTGGTGATGGTAATGCTGATTGTTTTTTCATTTTCAAATTCTAAAACTTGTCCTGTCTTTAATTTAAGCTCACCATTTATCACCTCAAAGCGGTTGTCGCTTACTGTATAGGTGTGGGTGTCTGCATTATCAGGGTCGGTTGTGGTTAAACGTCCAATGACAGCTCCTGCTTGATTTTCCATAACATTGGTTGTGCTAAGCAAAATGTCGGTTGGTGCTTGATTGGGAATGATAACCACAGATGTAACCGCACTAATCGGGTTTTCATGATTGCCTTTATCATCATCAAAGTTTGCGGATACTGAAATTCGTTTGCCTGCTTCTTGGGCTGTTAGGGTGTAAGTTTCTGCTGTTGCTCCTGTAATGGCGACATTGTCTGCATACCACTGATAAGCGACCCCACCTGACACGCCATCGTCATCGCTTAATGTGGCAGTTAAGATTTGTCCGACAGTTGGTGTGCCATTGATGGTGATGTGAGCGGTGTTGTTAACGATTGGTGTGGGCATGTCAAGTGGGGCAAAACTAAAGGATTCTAGCTTAACTTCTTGGGCTGTGGCACTTGACCAGCCTGATGAATTGTACGTCCATAAGTTAAAATGCACCTGCTGACTATCAGGTGTAGGGATATTGTCTGTACTAGATACTTGGTGCAATATCATTCCTGTGTCACTGTCATAGAACGTCCAAGTAATGCTTTGTGGAGTCCACTGCATACGTACGGTCGCACGCTCTAAGTCTTCTGGAAACTCATAACGTGGATTCACCTTGACGGCAGTATCCGTGGGGTAGTATGTGGTTAGCCCAAGTAAGGTGCTTTCGCCCCAACGAGAAATTTCAATGGCATCAAGTTCACGATATCCTTCGGTGGATGGTGTTTTCCATTCAAAAGTAAAAAAACCAAACACTGCATAGGGGTCAAATTGACTAAATTTGCCCGAAAAGGTACTTTCAAATGTGCCATAACCCATGGTCTTAGCGCTTATAATCTCTGAGCCAACTGGGGTTTGACCATCAGCATTGCTAAGTTTCATGGATAAGGTATCGCCTTGTACGCTGATATTATCACGAGACCAGTTATCATTGGCTTGTGGGCCGCCTGACCGCCAATCACTATCTCTGGCGACCCAGTCTATACCAGACCAAGTAAAGGTTTGCTGTCCATAAGTTTCACTATAAGCAGGCGTGATATAGCTTTTACCAATGGTGGCGGAGTTTAGACTGTATTCACTTTCAGTAAAGCCTTTACCGTCGGTATAAGTTGCCTGTACACTAAGCGATTTACCTAAATGATCATTGTCTAATGTAAGTCTATCTGCGGTTGCTCCCGTGATGAGTGTGCCATCTAGATACCATTGCCAAGAAATCACACCCAGCCCGTCTTTGTCGCTGATACTGTGAGTTGCCTGTACCGTTTCACCCACTTGCAAAAGTCCACTGATGGTAACCGCTCCCTCTGATGGGCTGTTGATGGGGTAATTAGGATCATCTTGAACATTTAGAACAAATGCTTTATTAAAAGTCCCACCATGACCATCATCAGTGGTAACTGTCACTGTCACTTGTGGTTCATTGGCAAATTCTAATGTTTGTCCTGCTTTTAATTTAAGTTCACCATTTACC
>RRZT011974157.1_pt1 | contig 22267 bp, 21 predicted proteins | sample 2165551 | NCBI WGS metagenome assembly RRZT01 (sample SAMN10456910, study PRJNA506462) | wastewater metagenome | biome: wastewater; feature: sludge; material: wastewater sludge; isolation source: wastewater sludge with Escherichia coli K12::gfp cells carrying plasmid... | place: USA: Moscow, Idaho... | reverse complement strand
ACCTCGCCGCCGCGCTCGGCGAGCAGCTCCTCGAGGTCCCGGTACGACAGTCCGAACCGGAGATACCAGCGCACCGCCAGGATGATCACCTCGGGAGGGAACCGGAACCCGGCGAATGACCGCAGATCGACAGGCGGGCTGGACCGTCGGCGGCGCATCGGGCGAGTCTCGCCGACTGAGGGTCACCATCATCGCAACAGAGCCGCTCGAGCTCGGCGCCTCGGTCGCCGACATCCGCCGGCGCCTCGAGGTCTCCGCGTCCGAGTGGCGTGTCGGCCCATGACCTCAGTCTCGCGACCTCAACGAGAGGCACGTCGACGTGACCAATTTTCCCGACGGTTTCCTCTGGGGGGCATCGACCGCCGGCCACCAGGTGGAGGGTGGCAACGTAAACGCCGACATCTGGCCGCTCGAGTGGGCGACGCCTTCGATCTTCACCGAGCCCTCCGGAGACGCCTGCGACCACTACCACCGATATCCCGAGGACATCGGCATTCTCGCTGACTTCGGCCTGAACGCCTACCGGTTCTCACTCGAGTGGAGCCGCATCGAGCCCGAGGACGGCTGGTTCTCGCGTGCTGCCCTCGACCACTACCGCCGGATGATCGCGACCTGCCACGAGCGCGGCGTCACCCCGGTGGTGAGCTACAACCACTTCGTCATACCGCGCTGGTTCGCCGGCCAGGGCGGATGGGGAAGCACCGACGCGCCGGAGCGCTTCGCCCGCTTCTGCGAGCGGGCCACGCAGCACCTGGGTGACGAGCTGACCTGGGCGTGCACCCTCAACGAGCCCAACGTGGTGACGATGCTGGAGATCACCGGGGCCCTCCCGATGGGCGTGGGCGAACAGGGCCTCGACGTCACCCCGGCCGAGGCGGCTCCGGCCGGAGTCGGCGGGTACGACCCGGCCCGCTACCGCATGGGCCTGTCCGGTGGCACCGTGGATGCGATGGGTGCGGTCCACCGGGCCGGACGTGATGCCATCAAGTCCGTGGCGCCCGACATCAAGGTCGGGTGGACGCTGGCCCTGGTCGACTTCCAGCCCGGCGACGGTGGCGAGGAGCGGTTCGCGATCGCCCGTCAACGTGCGCAATTCGACTGGCTCGACGTCAGCCGCGACGACGACTTCATCGGCGTGCAGACCTACAGCCGAGAGATCATCGGGCCCGACGGCAGTCTCCCGGTGCCCGAGGGCACGCCCACGACCCAGACCAGCTGGGAGGTGTACCCCGAAGCGCTCGAGCACACCGTGCGCCTGGCCGCACAGCACGCTGGGGTGCCCGTGCTCGTCACCGAGAACGGCATGGCGACGGCCGACGACTCCGAACGCCTCGCGTACACGCACGCCGCGCTCCAGGGCCTCGAGCGGGCCTTCGCCGATGGCATCGACGTGCGGGGGTACCTGCACTGGACGCTGCTCGACAACTTCGAGTGGACCGCAGGCTTCGCGATGACGTTCGGCCTCATCACCTTCGACCCCGAGACCTTCGCCCGCACCGTCAAGCCCACCGCCCGGTGGCTCGGCGACGTGGCTACCGCCAACGCGCTGCCTTGAGCTGATCAGCGGGGAGGCGGGATGCGTTCGTGCGGCCCGTCTCCGCCGCGACCGACGGCACATCCGACCACCCGATGACCGCAGCGCCAGCCTGTAGGTGCCGAGAAGTCCCCCGCGCGCTGCTCGGGGTTGAGGGTGCCGAGAAGTCGTCTGACCCCGTGGCCTGGGAAAGCCGGATGAAGTCGTCGAGCGCGTCAGGCTGCGCCCGTCGCCTTGGCGTGCGTGGCGGCCTGACGGAAGCAGCATTATCGGCGGGCAGGTGCGCACGTGGCGTGCTGACGGGTGACCCTGCAGCTGGCGCCCGGTGCGGGTGGGGACCTCACCCCGCTGACGAGTAGCGCTACACGCGTGTTCGTCGCTGAGGTCGCCATGACTCTGGCCACCTCGACCCATCCTCTTGAACAGGATGCTCCCCGACCCAGGCGCGCCGACCTCGCCATCGACAGACCGTGGCGGTGGGTCCGCAGCTACACCACGATCGACCGAACGACGTCCGCCCCTGAACCAACTCCGCCGCGGCCGCTTCGGGCTTGGGCATTCCTCGCCTCTCAGAACTCGTCCTCGAGGTCGTCGCGGTAGCGCCACCAGTCGCGGGATTCGTAGGACTCGTGGTCGATGATGCATGGCCGGTGATCGTCGTCTTCGGGATCGAGAATGTGGGCGCCGAGGTTGTCGTTGAGGGAGAGCATTGCGATGTTGTCGCGATGCACGCGTGAGAGCACCGCGGTACGTCCGTCCTTCCATGCCTCGTCGAGGAGCCACGTCTTAAGCCGCTCGCCGCAACCCTGTCGCCGGCACGAAGCGGCGACCGCGAGGTAGTGGCACCGGCAGAGCGCCGGCATGGCCGGTTCCATGGTGAAGACGATCACGGCGGCGAGGAAGTTGCCATTCCACAGGCCGGTGGCCCTCACGTGGCCACCGACGAGCTCTCGCTCGAGGACCGTGCGGATGTAGCGCTCGACAGCGAAGGCCCAAGGTCCTCCGCCAGCGCACCGGAACCGTTGCAGGGCTGCGTTGTCGTCGGCGGTCAATGGGCGGAGCCGGTAGTTAGACGCAGTCGGGGGGATCACCTGGGACGCTCTTGCTGTGCGGAGGTATCGCGTCAGATCGACCCGAGCGCCCGGTTTACGTACTCCTGAAGTTCGGGGTTGTGCTCGAGCGGTGCCGAGAACCAAGTCATCGCCTCAGCGTGTGCTTCGTCCTCCGCGTCGAAGCGCTGGAACTCCTCGGTCGTTCGGATGCTTTCGGCCATGGCTTCGATGCTCATGGGCAAGCTGGCGAAATCGCGGCCGTCGTGCCACCGACCTTCTCTCAGCCACGAGAGGTCATCTCCGGCGGCTCGACGGGCATCGCGCCAGCATGCGAGGCCGTGGGTGGCGTCGACCAGGTCCTGACGGATCATGGCGCCATACGTCGCCACGACGAGGTCGACCACGCCATCGTCATCGACGTTCTGGGGGGCGGGCCTTCCCCGGTCCCACCTCTCGTCCGCTCGCAGGGCATGGACGACCGGACCATTCGGGTATGCCTGGATCTCCTCGGCGAACAGTGCTTCGCCTCGGAGCGCCGCGAACCACGCTTGGACGTAGAACAGGAGCTTGTGCAGCTTCGTCGTTTGATCGTGGAGATCAAGCTGCGAACGGAGCGCGTCGGCAACATCGTGCGCAGAGACGCTCATGATCGACTCCTCCGAAAACCTCTGACTCGCCCAGTGTTGCACGATTCTGGTGTTCTCCGGGCGACCCTCGGCACGCTAGAAGTGTATCGAACATATGTTCGAGCACAAGAGCTCGGATCCGTGAGAGTGCCGCGACGTTGCCCGGGGCCCGTGACCTGGCTGGGTTCGCCCGGCAGGGTCCTGGAGGGCGTGCGTTACTCTTGGAGGGCCCGCTCGAACCGCTCGACGACGTTTGGCAGAGTTGTGCCGAGGGCGTGGGCGATGCTGCGGATCTCAACGAGGTCGACGCGTCGTTGGCCGCTTTCGTAGCCGCTGACGAGTGACTGAGGTCGAGCGAGGCGCGTTGCGAGCTCGACCTGGGTTAGGCCAGCCTCGGTCCGTAGTTCACGGAGGAGCTCGGCGAGGACCTGGTGTTCCTCGGTGTTCAGCGACTTCTCCATCGAGGCAGTAACTGCGGCCTACACGAATATCGAAAGTTCCGATATTGTGGGGAGTCGTCGAACGCAGGTGGCGTTGACGGTGGGGGAGCGAACTCGTGGCGAGTCGGCCGACGACGACAAGGCGATGCGGTGTCGTGCTGGTGGGCATGGTGTGGCTTGTGGGCGCGTCCTGGGTCGTGGCACCGGCGGGTGCGACTGGTGGTGTGCCGCAGTACGTGTCGCAATGGGGCGACTACGGCTCGGATTCCGGAGCGTTCTTCTCGCCGGCCGATGTCGCCGTCGGTCCGACCGGCACCGTCTATGTCGCGGACACAGGGAATGATCGGATCCAGCGGTTCACTGCCACCGGGGCGTTCCTCGGCAAGTTAAGGCGCCGGCGGCGGTGAAGGCCTGGATCCGGTCATTGTTGCTGTCGGCCACGTAAACGGTGCCGTCGTCGGCGATCGCAATGCTCGTGGGAAAGTCGAACTCCGCGCTTCCTGTGCCGGTCGAGCCCCACGTGGGCGCCTGGGGTTCGTGGGGGACAGAACCGGGCGAGTTCGACTTTCCGACAGACGTCGCGGTAAGCCCGACTGGAGACGTGTTGGTTGCCGACTCTGGCAACGACCGAATCCAGCGGTTCACCTCCGCAGGTATTTACGTCGACGAGTGGGACGCCGATTGCGGGTACCTCGCCGTCGCCGATTCCGGCAACGTGTACGTGAGCAGCGGCTTGACGAACCAGGTGACCGAGTACACCACCACTGGCGACGTCGTGACCGCGTGGGGCGGCCAGGGTTCCGGCGACGACGAGTTCGACGACCCCCGCGGCCTGACTACCGACCCGTCAGGCCGGGTATACGTACCGGACCTCAACAACAACCGTGTCCAGGTGTTCACCGCCGACGGAGACTTCACGACCTCGATCGGCACCTACGGGACCGGCAACGCCCAGTTCATCTATCCCAGCGGAACCGCCGTCGATGCCACCGGCAACACCCTGTACGTGGCAGATCTGGCCAACAACCGGATCCAGCGGTTCATGTGGGAACGCCCCCGGCCCGACGGCCGCATCCGCCGCGGCGCCACCGGCACCTACGTTGGCGACAACGCCTACAACACCACTGGCGTCTCCCAGACCCAGACCGGATCCGCCGCCCGAGGCAGCACCGTCACCTACTTCGCCTCAATCGAGAACGACTCCGCTATCGCCGACCGGATCCAACTCCGCGGTACCGCCACCAACAACCGCTTCACCGTCGCCTACCAGACCATCGGCACCACCATCACGGGCCCCGTGACGGCCGGCACCTACCGCACGCCACTCCTCGGGCCCGGCCAGGCGGTCACGGTCAAGATCCGCGTGACTGTCCGCCAAGCCGCCCCTGTGGGGGCACGCCTCACCGCCACCCTCAAAGCCACCTCCGTCGCCGACGCCACACGCGCCGACACGGTGCGCTTCATCACGAACCGGCGGTAGCGCGTCCCGGACGCGACCGGTCAAAATCGGCGCGCATGTTGCTCACCGTGTCCCGATTTGTGTTCGACCCGAGCACCTGACTCACGGCCCGGTACGAACAGCCGCGGCCTCTAGCAGCTGCGCTGATGTGATCTGCTGGACCAGTGGGGGCATCCCTAGACCTTCTCCGGGAGCGCACCGGTCACGACGCAGGGCCCGAACTCGTTCTCGCTGTGGCAGGGATGGCCGATGACGTCCTCGACGAGCTCACTGACGAGCTCCTGGCAAGCGGGGCTGGCCCGTCCAACAACCCGCCGAGCAACGAGCTGTGGCCGATGGTCAACGCACGGGTCAGCACATTCACAGCGGGTGGCAGCAACCGCTTCTACACGGGAACAGCTGGCCCAGCGGGCCTCAACCTCGTGGCCGCCTTCGACCCGCGGTTCAGCGGGTCCGGACGCTTCCCGGCCGGGATCCTGCGTGCCCTTCTGTACTCCCACGGCCTGGTGATCGAAGACCCAGTACTCCTCGCCGCCGAATTCCACCAACAGTCCGTGGCAGCTGTGCGACACATGACTCGGTCCGCGGTGATCGCCGGGATCGAGTCCATCTCAGAGGTGAGTGCACTCATCGACGCCGGTGTCGTGGAGACTTTCTTCACGCCCATGACGGCCCAGGCCGACGCCAACGCGGTGGCGGAGACGCTCCTCGCCATCATCGATGCCCGGTCGGGCGGCTTCGACGAAGGGGCGGTGTGGGACGCCTTCGAAGCGGGCTTCGTCGACGGCCTCGAACCTGAGCTCCAGGTGCTCTGGAAGCAGATCCGCGCCGGCGACAGGTCACCTCCACTTGAGCTGGTGGCTGAGGCGGCTTCCAAGGACGCCGAGATCGTGGAGACGTTCATCAAGGTCGTCGCCGAGCTCCGACCCCGCGGCGTCATCGAGAACGCCGTCGATGTCGTAGCTCGAGCGCTGACCGACATCGCTCGCCACGGTGGCACCTTCGATCTCTTGTGCCCGTCGCGGCTCTTCGCTCAGCTGGCATTCGCAGCCGCACCCGACCCGGCGCAAGCCGTTCGCCTGCACCAAGTGGCGGAGATCGAGGTTCCCAGGCTCGATGATCTCCTCATCGAGGATGCGGTCGCGATCAGGGACGGCGACGAGTCATTCGCACTCTGGCGTAGTCACCTCAGCATCGGACTGGATCGCGCCCGCCACCTCGAAGAAGAGCTTGGGTCAACCGTCGACGCGTCCGCAGTTGTCGGCGAGGAACTCGCCACTGCCAGGGCTGCTCTGCTGCGTGACAGTCGCCGATCATCTTGGTTCGGAGAGCACGGCGGGATGATGGCCTTCATCGCTGGGACGCTCGGAGGAGCGATCGGCGGTACGACCTCCGGCGCGGCAGGAGCTGCGCTCGGAGCGCTCGGAGGATCGCTCCCTGGCCTGCTGGGTGTCGCACCACGGCGGGCGCCCGGTCACCTCGAGCGGCACTATCTGCTGTTCGAGCGGTGAGCCGCCGCACCTCACGGAAGCAGCGTTATGGGCGACGGGTCGCCGTGTTTCTGCTTCGGGCGCGGGGGCTGATAATCGGTCCCTGCGGCGCCACGCATTGATCTCGACCGCGTTGTGTGCGTCATCACGCTTCTCGAGGGAGCACCGTGCGATCGCAGATCCGCGGCGTGCCATCGTCAGCCGTCGAGCAGTCGAAAATCGAGTTCGACAACTACTCCTGCCACTCGTCGGCCTGTGATCTCTGAGAAGTGAACAAGGTCATCAAGAAGCGGGACACCATCTGTGCCCGGCATCCTCGGTGTCGTGTACACGAACTCGGTGGTGCTGTAATAACCGTCTCGCAGATCGCTGTCGATGTCCACGAAACCATTGTGTTTCAGCGTCGCCAATTGTTCTCCTAACGCTGCGTCGGAGACGCCCAAGACATCTCGGAGCTCAGGTATCGGAAGTTCGTAGACGTTGTCCTCGTCGTGCGAACCTCGCTCGATGATCGTGGCGAGCACTGACCGAGCGTCGGGTGGAAGCCGAGCCAGTTCCTCTTGTAGGCGGACAAACTGGACCTGTGTCTCTCGAACGTCTGCATCGGATAAGCCGTACTCGGTCTTGTACAGCGCCATCGTCTCAGGCGGCCTACTAGTTGTATATGCAGTCTGATCTGTGAGGGTTAGTCGGAGCCCAGCAAGTAGACCACCAAATCGATTCTCGTGACTGGCCTTGATCTCAGCCATCTTTGCAGTCGGATACAAGGCCTCGTCATCGGTCGCCTTGTGGTGACCCCAGCACATGATTGTGAGGTTGGAGGGCTGACGGCGGTCTTCTGGCGATTGTGATTCGTCGAATCGTGGCGCGCCAGGGCGAACGCCCCTGATGTGGACGATCTGGGCGACCACGTTGCCTTGCTCATCGATCACCGGGTGACGGCACCCGGGGAACGCGCACACGTTGCCAGACTTAGCGAACAACTCCTTGATGGTCGTCGGCGTCGGCTCGAGTCGTGGATACGGATCCACCGCGGCCTCGGGAGCGTCGATCACCGCCTGACCGTAGCAACGAGAACCAGGGCGAAGGCTTGAGGTTCTTGACGATGCATAGGGAAGGCGGACGGCGACGCTGCTGCTGTGCCGTGGAGCAGTTAACAAGCTCGTGTCGGCGCGCCGCACGCGGGTTGTCGCCGACGGTGCCTGGTGGCAGACGCCGAGTCTTGCCCGTGCGAGCGCGACCCGGGCTGCCGCGAGTCCTGTGATCCAGCGATCAGGTGAGGATTGTGCGCATCGGGCGCTGTGCGCCCTCGAGATGGATCGTGGTCAGCGCCGGGGTTGCGTCGCCGCACTCGATGTAGGCGACTGCGGACAGGACGGGATCGAAGTCGTGGGGCTGATCGGACGACCGCATCTGCGTCGCCGACTCGCCAATGACGCCGGACGATCCCGGGTTGAAGCTGAATGCGAAGCTCTGTCTGCCTTCGAGCGCACCGCGGAAGAGGTCGAGGCTGAGCGGGGCCGCTGGCTCGCTTGCGGCGACCACCAGAAGGTGAGCGTCCAGCAGCTCCGCGATTGGTTTATACCTGCGAACCTTGTCTCGGATCGCATCGGTCACGACGCCCGAGTCGACGGAGCCGCCCAACGCTGGCGACGCGAGACGGGCGTGCATCTCGGGCAGGAGTCTGAACACCCGGAACCGCAGGCCGTAGACCGCGTAGGAGTCTCCGGGCATCCGGACGGCCCGGAGCAGCCAGTCCTTGAGCGCCGCTGCGATTCGTTTCGAGTCCCCGCTGGTGGGCGCGGCGGGCGTGGAGCCGTTGAGCGCAGCCACGGTCATCCCGACACCGACGGGGATGCGCGTGATGCGGGTTCGCAGCTCGTCCCAAGCAACCCATGTGGTTCGGGTGCCTTTCGGCACTTGTCGCGTCCACACATCGATTACGACCGGTTGGCCAGTCGCGGTGTCCGATACGTACAGGTCCGGTGTCTTGCCGTGCAGCAGCGGCTCGTACTCGGGCGCCAGGCCAGCGGTGATGATGGCCGCGGCGACGGACAGTTCGCTGAAGGCCGTGATGAAGTGATCTTCGTGCCGTAGGCGATTCGCGAGCTTGCTTCGGCCGGGGTCAGGGAGGTGATCGAGTGCCTCACCCATCCACTGTCGTACTGGGGCACTCTCCTCCGAGAGCGCGATGTGGGCGAGCCCTGGCGGCGCCCAGTCCGGCCGGTTGTAGAGTTGCGTCCGCAGTTCGGCGCAGAACTTAGCGTCGAAGACCTCCATCCCTACCTCTGTTCGCTGCGGGTGAGGGTGGCCTCGACGTCGGCGAAGGCCGCATCGATCCGCAGTCGGCCGGAGGCTCGGGTGGCTCCGTGGTCGTGCACCCACCAGTCGAGCGCGGTACCTCGAAGGTCGCTGTCGCGCCAGGCAACGACACCTTGCGCGAGAGAGATTCCCTGGTCGATGCAGTGCTGGACGAGGTCGAGGAGGTCAGTGACGTGGCAGGTCATGAGCTCGCTGGCTTGGCCCGGATCCAAGATTCCCCGTTCGACCAGCCTCTGGTGTACCTCTTCGTTCAAAAGGGGATCAACGACTGTCGGGGACTCGAGTACCAGCACGGGGAGCCATCTCTTCCGTCGAAGGGGATCTGCCCATTCGAACACGGCGTACGCCTGGGCGATCTTGTCTGCGAACCGGTCGACGAGCTTGGTGACGGCTTCGTGACCACCTTCGCCGAGCGCTCGTGATGGCGAAGCGATCGTGAACTCGACGCCGACGAGTACTTCGTCACGTTCGATCAGGTAGTCACAGGTCGACTGGCCCTCCGGGATCGCGGCCTCTGGGGTGCGGCGCTCGGCGTCGAATTCTGGCATCGCCTGGACCCGGGCGGTGAGCAGCTGTTCGCCGGCACGGCCCAGGCGCTCGGAAACGGTGTTGAATCGGACGCCGGTGCGGTCAGCGAGGGTCTGTGCGATGCCGGCTGGAAGTAGACAGCGGTTCAGCGCTCCGATCCACAGCAGGAAGCGACGCCCGTCCTCGGTGAGCACGAGCGGCTTGGACGCCAGCCATGACAGATCAAACGGATTGACCACAACGAATGGCTCACGCGATCCAGCTCGGGCGAGGGATTGGCGAGCGGCCGTCTCGGCGTCTTTCACTGGTGTCGTGACGGCACTCATCCATGCTGTCTCGAGGGCTGGGTCGACCTGGTCGGTGTTCTTCCAGGAGCCGGCACCGTGGCGGGCGCGCGTCGCACGTTCCCCCAGCCCCCGCGCAAACCATTCCCGGATGGTGAGGCCGGTCTCGTCGAGGAACTTGCCGGTCACCTCGTTTGCCTTCGGGTCATCTGCCAGCGCTGCTAGGAGCTCGCCGCTCCAGATCAGCCAATCTTCCTGCTCGACGGCTCGCCACAAGGCCGTTCGCGCCATGAGGTCAAGCGACTCGGCGGGGTCGCGTCCCCCGACGAACACGTCTTCGTTGAGGCGGAGTCCCACCTGTGTGATCGCCCCTGCCACGGCTTCTCGGCGCGCGTCGGTTCGCTCCGCAGGAGCCGACTGGCCCAACGCCAAGGTTGTCGCCGCGAGCGCGGCGAGTGGCGCGAGCGGTACCGGTGCCGAACGCATCGTTCGCTGCTCGCGGTACCACCGGTCGAGCGACACCTGGTCAGCGCGCGGCAGCCTGGCGGTAAGTGCCCGGCGGTCACGCGCTTCGATGCATGCGAGCACCGTGCTGGAGGCCTCGAGTACGACAACCGGGTCGTGCCCAGCCAGCAGGTCGGCTTGGCGCTGCCGAGACATCGCGCTGATTCCATCGCCGACGACCGGCGCGACCGCGAAGCCCCGTCGGTAGGCCTCTCGGAACCTGTCGTCCATGTCTTTCAGCGTCGCACTGTCAGTTGACCTAGAGCGCGAGGTTTCGACGCTTGACACCCGCGCGGGTTTCAGGCCTTCGCTGGCGTGACCGCTGTTTAAGGAATCGGGTACCACGCGCACAGTCGCCGCTCACGGCGTGTGATGTACCACTGCAGGTTCGGTGGTCTCTCGAGGCGCGACAGGTCGCGCCACCACGCCACCTCGGCGAACCGAGACTCGAAGGGCGCTGTCGGCGCTTTGGCGAGTGGCGTCTCCGTCCACGACGCGATGTCGGTGGGGCTGCAGTAGGTGTTGTTGAATGCATCACACCGATCGTCGAGGCGGATCAGATGAACGTGTTCGGCCACGGGCGCGTCGTAGTAGCGGTAACCGAGCGCGATATCGGCGTCGACCTGGGCCGGTGTCTCGAAAAATGGTGTCATCACGCACGATCCTCGAAAGGTCATTCCGAACAGCAGCACCGAGTCGACGTCGAGGAGACCGCCGCACAGGACGCGGCGGTCTCCGCCCGGACGGCGTGCGTCCAACCAGGAGGCAGCCGATGTCTCGTCTGCGGGCTCCTCGGGATGCAGTCGGTCGCGGACACCTGGTTGGCTCCGCAACGGGAATCCGGTCCACTCGTCGTCCGACGCTCGGTGAACGAGTTCAGGGACCGCTGACGCGAAGAACGCGCTGGCGTCTAGGAGTGATCCCATCACCTCGTGTCCTTGTAGGCGCCGCTCGAAGTGGGGCCGTAGCTCTCGCGTCCTAGGTCGGAGCTTCAGATCGACTGACGCGGGAACCTCCGACCAGGTGCTGAACGTGCGGTACCCGAGGCCGAGCCCTCCGACGGCGGAATTCCTGACCGGCACGACTGGATGGATGAGGTGCTGAATGACGTTGCGGAGGTACCTGAACCCGAGAACGGTCTCGGCTCCATCGGTGGGATGCTCGAAAAAGCTGGCGTACGGCGTTCGTTGGCTGAACTCGTTTGTGAGTAGGTCGTTGACGACTTGGATGGCGCCTACTGCGTTCTTCGCGGGCGATGCGAGGTGATCGGCGCTAACGAATCCGGTTGATGCGTCATGGAACGCACGGGCCGTGACCTGTACGTCCCGCATCGCGGCCCGCAGTCCGGCGACTTCGTCCGCGGCGGGAGTCAGTGGACTCTGCATGGATCGATCGTAGGGATCGGGCACGATCTGGACACGGAGGATTGTTGGGCGCTTCAGGGCGACGGAAGGGTGATGTCAGCAATCCCTTCACGCAGCCGGTCGTCGTGACAGGGCACAGTTGCGTCGACAAGTGACGTTTGGTCTGTGGTTCGGGTGGAGATGTCCGTGTTGTCCTGTTAGGGCGAGGGGATAGGACCATAGGAGGGAGGGCCTGGGGTCATCGAGGGTGCGAAGCAGGTCGTTGGCGAGGTGGAGGCCTGCCCATGCGGAGATGATCGAGATAGTGGGGATGACGTCGGGTCGTTCGTCTTCGTGGTTGTGGATGCAGCCTGCGCAGGGCGAGGTCGGGGTGTGGCCGGAGACCATGGCGAAAAGGTGTGACGTCGCCCCGATGCCGAGCCATCCGGTGCAGTCGTCTTGGGCCCGCCAACGCACGGCAATGTCGTCTGCGCCGACGAGCATTCGGTTGGCGCCGCACCGTTCGCCGCCCTCGTAACGGTGTGGGTTGCCGGTGATCTTGAGGTCGGACGTTGCCCAGCGGCTAAGGGATGGGGCCTTGAGGTCGCCGAGTTGGTCGGCAGTCAGCAACGTGTAGCGGTTGAGGTTGGTGTCTTCGAAGCGGTCGTCGTCGAACACTTCGAGGTCACCGGCGAGGTCCGGGACGCGGAGCAGGGTGAAGAGGGTGCCGTGGGTGATGGCGCCGCCGCTCACGATGGGCATCTCGCCGATTTGGGGTCGGTCGATGCGGGTCGTGTTGAGGTGGATGCGAGCGGGCCCGGGTGGCCGAGTGGGCGGCTGGATGCCGGCAGCGATGGCGGTGCGGACGCTGGCCGTGTGGATGGCCTCGGCGGCGCCGGCGATTCCGGCGGCGATGGGGCTGATTGGCCAGTCCCCGCGCCAGGTCTTTGCGTTAACGGAACCAGCAGGGCCGATCGCGATCGAGGCGGTCGTGCCGCTGACGATGATGTCATCGAGCGACCGAGTCGGGGTGGCACCGATGGCGTAGCGGACGTGCGGGGCGCCTGCGGGCGCGAGGTTGATCCACGGGTAGGTGAGTCCGATGTGGGCGACGATCGCCGACCGCAGCGTGGACTCGGTCAGCGGTGGCTGGGGGGCCACGAGTGCCACGTCGGGGATGTCGAGTTCGATATTGATGCCGCACATGGCCAGCTGCAACGCGAGCGTGACCACAACATGCTGCGCTGCTGGCGAGCGGACCTCGCCCTCGGTGGCATGGATCAGTGCGTTGGTCGACCGGAGCCCGTCGATCACCTCGCGGGAGCTGATCCGTCCGTTGTGGAGGTCGGCCGCCAGTAGGAGACCAGTCCGGTCGAGAGCGTTGGCGGGGGTCAGGTCCATCGAATGCCGTCCGACGGATCAATCTCGGTCCAGCCGCCGTCGGTGACCTGTGCGGCGTACGCGCCGTCGAGCCCTACCTGTCCGGTAGCGAAGTAGGGCAGTACTAGGGAGACGAAGCCGACGCTGGGGGCGAGCGCGAAACAGTTGTCGGTGGGGGAGTGCTCCACGAACGGCCCCGGATGGGTGTGCACCTGTGCTCGCACGCCGCGCCTACCGTCGCGAAGCTGCAGAAAGAAGTCCGTGAGCCACGCCGACTCGACCTCGTAGTGACGGGCCGAAGCCCGATGCTCCGGCTGGACGATCTGGTCGACGCGATCGTCCTGGTCGGTCGGGCCGAGCCAGTAAGCGACGCACTCCTGGACGCCACCCCCGCAGCGGCGCAGCGCTGCGAAGGTGGCGTCCAAGACGCCCTCGTCGAGGACTAGCACGCGCCGCCGCGCACGGCGCTGGGGCGCAACACCAGCACGTCACCGGGCTTGATGCCGGCGTCCTTGACCGAGCCCTCGACGGGAAGCTCGACGCCGTCCTTGGTGAACAGCGCCATGAGGTGGCGGTTCTCCCGGATCTCGAACACGTTCATGGCGTGCTCGAGGATCGCCTGCATCGCCTGCCGAGGGTTGAAGGCGACGTCGTGGTCGACGCCGTTGTACGTGATGGTCACAACCGGCTTGTCCGGAGGCTTCTTGTCCGAAGCTCCGGTGGTGTCGTCCGTCTTGTTGGTCATAGGAGGTGCCTTTCTGATCGCGCCGGCATGCAGCGGCGGTTGAGATCTCTACCGTATCGGATTAGATCTAGATCACAACCACTTTGGCGTTTCTGTCATCCAGGCGGTGCATACTTGTGGGATGGCGACGATGATCCCGAGCCTCGGCGAACGACTTCGAGAGCTGCGCGAACGACAGGGCTGGAGCCTCAGAGAGGTGGCTGGACGGGCCGGCGTGAACCACGGCTACCTGTCGCAACTTGAGCGAGGGGAGGTGTCGCAGCCCGCTCCGTCAATGCTGCACAAGCTCTCAGAGGGCTATGGGGAGCCGTTCGTCGTACTGATGCGCTGGGCCGGCTACGTCGACACCGTCGACACCGAACTGACCTCCACCCAGGCCCGAGCCCTGTCCTACCTCGGAGACGACATCAGCGAGGAAGAACTGGGCGCGATCAAGGCCGTGCTCGACGTCCTGCGGACCAAGCGGGCAACTTTCGCCTCCCTCGCAGGAAGTCTTGACGGAAACCTCCCAGTCGAGGACCGCCGAGCCATTCGCCAGCATGCTGAGTCGCTGCTCCGTAAGGCTGACGCACTGGGTGTGACCCCTACGCCGCTTGAGCAGCTCCTCGAGGTCGCCCAGCTCGTCGCCGCGGGCGAGGTGACTCTCGACGAGGAAGAGCGTCGTCAGCTCCGCAGGATGTTCGGATCGCTCGTCGACCGGGTCTTCGAGGGGCTTCGCGGCGCGATCCACTTCCGGGCCCGTGAGGTCTGGGTTCGACCGGACCTTCACGAGATGAAGAAGCGGTTCGTGACGGCTCATGAGATCGGTCACGACCTCCTTCCGTGGCAGCGCGACGTGCTGGCGTACCTCGATGACGACGAGCGGATCCGCCCTGACGTCCGTATTACCTATGAACGACAGGCGAACCAGGCCGCGATCGAACTCCTGGCGCAGGGCGACCGCCTCCGCAAGGAGGCCGACGATTCCCGACTCGGCCTTGGCGCGTTCTGGGACCTGTCGGCGAAGTACCAGATCTCCATGGTCGCAGTCGCCCGACGCATCGCCGAGGAGACACGTCATGAGGCCGCGGTGTCCATCCAATTCAGAGGGCGATCCGGCTACTTGGGCCCCGCCCACACCTACTGCTCTGACTCGTTCGCTCGACGGTTTGGATGGCACCTCACTCCCTTCCCCCCCGAAGCACGGACTGCATCCTCTGCTGCGATAAGCGATGGACACCCACAGCACTGCCTGACCGTCGATCGATCCTCCAGCATCGTGGACATGACAATCGACGCGGTAGACACCGGGTACGCCATCGTCTCTCTCGCCACCCCCACGCCCAAGGTGAGCGCCATCCGCCGGCTGCTGCAAGTGAGCTGACATGGCCGAAGCAGCTGGCATGAACAGAACCGCGAGCACCGAGCCGATCGATCCCGATCTGTGGGACCGCGTCCGCGTGGCGGTCGTCGCGTGTGGCGATGCTGCCGACCAGCTGCTGCAGGACAGGGGATGGCACCGGCGCGTCGCTGTGCCGTCCGTGGGCCAGTTCGACAGTGGCTGGCCGAACCTGCATCGTTCCCGGTACTTCCCAGACGACAACGCTCCCATCGACTTCTCCGCCATGTTTGGTCAGACAAGCGATCAGCTCACACCTGTCGCGTACAGCGACGTGCCCGCGCTCGCGACCCTGATCTCCTACGTCCGCTCGCGCGAAGACCTGGTCGACAGGTTGACGATCCCGACTCTTAGCGGTCGCGACGAGATCGAGGACACCTGGCTAGACACCCAAATCGCAGGACTCCCCGTGTCGCTACTTAGTCGCGCCAGAGCGACCGGCGTCTCCACAGATGAATCTTTGCGGTCGTTGTACTTGGAACTGGAGCGGGCATGGCTTGTCGATCCCTTGCCAGTTGAGTACGTCGTGCCTCTTGCCCTCACCGCCCTCGAACTTGATGACGCGCTAGTGGTGACTGATTGCGTGCGCATCGAGCCGATGGACGCTGGCACTCAAGCGGCGAGGGCGCCGCAGGACTATTCGCTCTCGGCAGTCCCGGATCCGGTCGTGAGCGCCGCCACCCACGCGTTGGTCGTGTCTGGCTGCGAGATCGAGAACCCTGGTCCGGGCCGCCGATTGATGAGTCGCGATGAGGACAATGTCCCGCTCGGTGAGGTGGAACTGCTGTGCGAGGCCCTACGGCTTGTGACGCACGTAGGTGTCGGATTCGCCCAGGTTCTCCGTCGACCTCTTGGTTGGGCGGATCGGTGGGTCCATGACCTGCCAGCTCTGACGACAGTGATGACAGTTCGTCGCTACTCGGACTCGCTGGACAACTACGGATGGCTACGCGCACCGAACGAGATTCCATACGAGAGCCTGCGGCGCCTGCCGGTGCTCGTCGAGTCTCTTCGTCGCGCTGCTCCGAACGTCCGTTTGGCGGCGCGCCGGCTGTCGCAAGCCGCACTTCGAGACGCCGACGATGACACAACCGTCGATGCGTGCATCGGCATCGAGGCCCTACTCGGGGAAGGTCAAGGCGAACTGTCACATCGCATGGCGCTCCGAGCAGCGACGGCACTGGCAACTCGAGCTGAAGAGCCCTCGGACCCGAAGGTCATCTACGACCTGATCAGGAAGGTGTACTCGCACCGATCGGCCGTGGTGCACGGGGCGCGAGTTGAGGGATCTAGGAGCTTGATCCGCGGGGGGAGGACCTACGCCGCCTCCACGGTTGCGGTGATTTTGCTCCGGGAACTCCTCGTCGATGTTCTAAGCCGACCTGGTGGCTGGACTCCGCGCTCTCTCGATGACGTGCTGCTCGAGTCAATAACTTCGAGCGCCGAGCCCTAGCAACGCGAGTCGGGTGTGTCTCAGCGCGGGCGGAGAGCGCAATCAGGCCTTGATGCCGCTGAGGCGAGCGCGACGAGAACGCCTCGCTCGAGTGGATGAGTCAAGTCGCCTTGTGGACCGCCAGATTCAAACGCGCTTCGGCAGGGGAAAGGTCAGTGTCTCAACCGACCTTGCCTGTTGGCGATCAGCGAAAGTCGCGTTCTGGGATCAACGAAACTCGCGGTCCCGGGGCGGCTGTTCTCCTGGTGGGGTGAGGTTAGCGGCGGCTCCGTTCGGCGGGGTCGGTGGTCGCGGTGGTGAGGGCCTGGTGCTCGCGTAGCCGCCAGGATGGTCCCTTGATGTTGAACACGACGGCGTTGTGCATGAGCCGGTCCAAGATCGCAGCGGCGACGACGGTGTCGCCGAAGATCTCACCCCAGTCGGGCAGCCCCCGGTTCGTGGTCACCATCGTGGAGTGCTGTTTCTCGTAGCGCAGGTTGACGACTTGGTAGAACGCGGAGGCTGCCGGCCGGTCCATGGGTAACAGGCCGACGTCGTCGATGACGAGGACTGATGGGGCGGTGTAGGTCTTGAGCTTCGAGGCGAGGTTGCCCTCTCGGGTGGCTTGGGCGATGTTGGCGACCATCTCCTCGGCGTTAGTGAAGTAGCCGCGGAACCCGGCCTCGACCGCCAGCGTGGCCAGGGCGACCGCGAGGTGGGTTTTCCCGCAGCCGGGTTGTCCGAGGAACAGGATCGGTCGGCCGGTCTCCATGAACCGGAGAGTGGCGAGGTCGTCGACGAGGCGCCGGTCGATAGTCGGCTGGAACGCGAAGTCGAAGTCCGAGATGGTCTTGCGGAACGGGAACCTGGCGTAGCGGAGTCGGGCGGCGAGCCGCCGGTTCCGGGTGGCGTCGGCCTGTTCGCCGACGAGACGGGCGAGGAAGTCGATGTGGGTCCAGTCGCTGGTGCGGGCGTCTTCGGCGAGGGTGGCGAACACCTCGGCGGCCCGGTCCAGCTGGAGGTAGCCGAGATCGTCTTTGATCTGTTCGTAGACGCTCACGCCCCGCCCTCCCCGTCGTAGACCCCAAGGTCGGGGGTGGCGACATCGAAGTCGCCGACACCCAACTCGAGGCGCCCCGCCGGCGTCGGCGTGTCGGGTGCGGTAACGACGCGAAGGTGGCGGCGCCGGTTGGACGCCAACGCTGCGGCCTCCGCCGAAGACCGGTGGGCGGGGTCCCACACCTCGACGATCCCGGGCCCGGCGAGCCGGTGACGGGCGACGACGCTGCCCGCCCAGGAGATGACCAGCTCGGTGGCGTCGACCGCGACGCGTGCTTCGACGGTCTGGCCGAGACAGGCGGGCGGGACCGAGTAGCGGGCCCCGTCCCAGGTCACGAACGGCAGCGCCTGATGGACCCGCCGGGTCTCGACGTAGTCGGTGTCGAACCGTCGTGGCGGCAACGCCCCCAAGAAGCCCCGCTCGGCCTCAAACCGGACAGCAGGCTTGATGCCGGTGCTGCGATGCACCCGGTCATGGACCCGCCCGGTCACCCAACGCCCGGCGCGGTCGTTGAGCTCGTCGATCGACTCGGGGACGCCGGTCACGACCAACTCCTGGAGGAACGACTCCTTCAGGTCGCGGAACGGCCGCTCGACCTTGCCCTTGCGTTTCGCGTCGCCGGCCTGGCACGCCTTGATCTCCACGCCGTGATGGCGGGCGAACTCGAGCGTCGGCGGGTGCAACACGAACCGTCGGCCCTGCGACGCGCCGAGCGCGCCCATCCGGTCGGTGCGCGCCACATTCACCACCCCGCCTGCCGCGTCGAAGAACCGGACGATCCCCTCGAAGGTGTGCTCACGATCAACCGACGTCGAGAACCACCACAGCCGCCAACGCGACCAGCAGAGGATCATCCCGAAGCACCACAACGTCGGCGCCAACCCGACCTGACTCGCGCTGAGGTCGAGAGGTTCGCCGCAGAGATCGGCCAGCGTGCCCCGAACGATCTGAGGATCGCTCATGCGTCCCTGATCAATCGAACGACCAGTCGCATAAAGGCAGCGGTAATGCATGGTGGGCTATGCATGCCCACCGGGGGGTCGGAGATCGGACCACCAGGCGCCCGCGAAGAATTTCTGTGCCTCGATGCTGTCTGGCCCGGAATTGAAGGGACTAAGTGGTGAGGATCGTCGCAGGTCCTCCTGCCCATCGAGGAGATCCATCAGGTGCATGGGGCGTCCGACGCACGAGTACCGAGCCGGACGGTCCTGTCCAAGTGCGATCTCAAACCACCTAAGGGTTGCCCAAGTTCACGAATTAGGAAGGACTTCAACCCGTGACGACTACCAGACGTACAGACGACGGCGCCGACGCCCAGGATGATCTGATCGTGGCTGCCCTCGCATCTGGCGCAACATATCCCGAGGCTGCGGAGGTCGCCCGCACTTCAGCGCGGACAGTCAGGCGGCGGATGGCAGACGAGGATTTTGCGCGCCGGGTATCGACGGCTCGAGCGGAGCGGGTGGCGGCCGTGACTGGTCGGCTGACCGAGGTTGCCTTCGAGGCGGTGGACACCCTTCGTGAGGGCTTGAGTGCGCCGAGGAGTGTCGATCAGATCCGGGCCGCGCACGAGATCCTTGTGCTCGGTCTGCGCTACCGGAGCGACCACGAGCTCGAAGGAAGACTCGCTGCGGTCGAACAGCAACTCAAGGCCAAAGAGGCCGAGTCGTGAGCGGGCTCAACGAGGCCAGGCTCGCGAGGGCCGAGGCCAAGGCCGCTTCGATCGACGCCGCCGGGCCCGACAGCGAACTCGGTCCCGCCCGACGGCCCACCGACATCGTCGAGTTCATCCTCGGGAAGACCTGGCTCCACCGGCCAGGCATCTACCCCCGTCAACTCACGCTGCTGAAGATCCTGACCCTGGCCCTGCATCTACTGACAGCGTTCGACCGGCGCGTGATCGCCGAGTGGGGCGCTGGTTTCACCCGCGACGAGAAGGACGGTGGATCGTGGACCGGGACGTGGGGCACCACGCCCGACCTGATACGCCGCGCCGAACGCTGCCTCGAGACCGGTCGTCTCTGGTTCCGACACCCGGTCCTGGTCATCGGGCGCCGTGGCGGCAAGGGCCACGTTGGCGCCCTGGTCATGGCCTACGTCCTGTGGTGGTACATCACCCTCGATGACCCCCACGGGTTCTTCGGGATCGCCAAGGAGAAGATGCTGGCGGTTTTCATCTTCGCGGCGAACCATATGCAAGCCGAGGCCAATCAGACCGCGGATCTGATCGGCATCATCGAGAGCGCACCCTGCTTCAGGCCGTACATCGCCGCGTCGTACAAGGGTCGCTTGCTGCTGTGGTCCCACCAGCAACTTCAACAGGGTGAAACCGACCCGAAGAAGGCCGCCTTCGAGATCTCCGCCCGTCAAGCGACACCGACCGCCGGCCGAGGCCCGGCCGCGATCATCATCGCCTTCGACGAGGCCGCCTGGATGCAACCAACTGGGTCCAGCCGATCGGCCCAGGAAGTAGAAGATGCCGCACTCCCTGCCCTTGGCCAGTGCCGGCCGTACGAGTTTGTGTTCTCGGCGTCGTCACCGTGGTCCCAGCTCGGCCGGTTCTACGAGAACCACGTCCGGGCGCTGAAGGTCGACCCCGCGACAGGTGAGCCAGTCCACTACGACATGTGCACACTCCAACTCACCAGCTGGGACATGTACGAGGATTGGGAACTCACCGGACCTGACGGTCTCGAGGTCGCACCTGGGCGTGGCACGTTCCCGCAGCTGAAGCGGCCCATCGAGACCTACGACGAGGACCTTGCCCGCGAGGAGCAGGAGAACCCGGACAGCTTCAACGTGGAGCGCCGGGGGCAATGGGCAGCGGCGCCGCACGCCTACCTCCAGGCCGACAAGGTGCGGGCCATGTTCGGGAAGGTCAACGGCGACTTCCTACGGATGCAGACGCACGCCACCCACCGCTTCATCTACTTCGGCCATCTCGACCCCTCGGTCACGGGCGCCAATACGGCCATCGCGATCGGCCACATCGAGTGCCCCGACCCAGACGGTCCCAACCACACCTACTTCGATCTGCTCCACGTCTGGCGACCCCAGGACTTCCCGAACGGCCGGATCGACTACCTCGTCGTGGAGCGCGAGATCGGCGAGATGATCGAAGCGTTCCGCCTTCGAGAGCTCACCGTCGACCAGTTCGGCGCGGGTTCGCTTCTCGACCACCTGCAGGACCACGCCCGGACACTCCTGTTCTCACCCAAGCCAAACGTCCATCAGGTCACCGAGACGCGCCTGAGCAACTGGGCCCGCGCCGAAGAGTTCAAGCGCATCCTCAACGAAGGCCGTGTCCACGCGCCGCCCCACGAGGAGGCCGAGCTCGAGCTGATCTTCCTCCAACAAGACGGCACCAAGGTCGCTGCCCCCACCATCGGACCAGTCCAGAACGACGACCTCGCCGACGCGATCATGACCGTCACCGTGCGCCTCGACAGCCAGATCCGAACTCCCCACCGACAGTTGCACGATTCTCGAGGACGGTTTGTGTGGGCCAACGAGCACGCGGGCGCCTTCTCGCGAGCCGGGAACGCTGCTGCCCGGCGTCCGATGAATGCAACCGTTCGGCAGAACAGCCGAGCCGGCCGGCGTAGAGGGCCCAACAACCCAGCCAGGTAAGGCTAACTACACCGATGTCATTTGAGATGGACCTCCACAGCGGCCAACTGCGGCCAACTGCGGCCAGGCACTCGGCGTTACCGATATCGGAAAATCCGTTACCAGGCCGCCTGCGATCCCAGCGCCGGTGGGATTTCTACCGGCCCCACGCGGGCACGCGGGCCTTCGGCGCAGCGACCCTACCAACCGCTCGCTGGGCCAAGCCTACTAGACCAGATAGTATTTACACATCATGCGACGAGTAACTAGTTGACCATGGGCGCCGATCCACTCGCTGTGCCGAGGCTTTCGACGGCCCAGGGCCGAAATCCGTTCGCCGGCAAGGGTCTGGCCGTCACGGTGGCCCTGCTCCTTCACGGTGAGCGTCCGCAGTCGGTTGCCGACTTGGCGGAGCGGGCGGAGGCGAGTCGCCCGCTGGCGAGTCAGGTCGTGCGGCGCTTGCGTCAGCTCGGGCTCGTCGTCGGTGACCTGACCCAGGGTCGCGAGGGGCGGTTGCGGCCAACCGCCGACCTCTTGCTGGAAGCCGGCCGCCACTGGCCGGGACCCGTAGCCAGCGTGATCGGAGGACGGCCGCCGATCGATGCCGTGCCCGTGGGCGGGGGCCCGGCCCTTCGGCGCTGGATCGACACGGCGTGGGAAGCGCCGCCACGGCTGTACGTTCGCCGTCTCGATGACGCCCCGGACCTGCTCGCTGACGCAGGCGGGTTCCTGGTGAGTGGCGGTGAATCAGATTGGGAGATTGCCGTGGTCGACTTCCCGTTCACCGCCGGTCCCGTGCCTGGTCTGGTCAGCGCACTCGAACTCGCGGCGACGCCACGAGGCCGTGAGGTGCTGGCACCACATCTCACGGACCTGACAAAGGCTTGGACGCCCGAATGAGCGAACACGTTGCTCGGGCTCGGCCTGAGGTGCCGAGAAGTCATCGGTAGGACTTCGGGGCGGGTGGCGCAGTCAGGCGGCGCCGTGTTCGAGCGGGGACCGGCCCGCCGGTGTCCGGCGAGGGTCGAGGAGTTCGTCATGAGGTGAACCCACGGGGCTCCGAACGCGGCTCAGTCCTGGT
>RRZT010837981.1_pt1 | contig 22269 bp, 21 predicted proteins | sample 2165551 | NCBI WGS metagenome assembly RRZT01 (sample SAMN10456910, study PRJNA506462) | wastewater metagenome | biome: wastewater; feature: sludge; material: wastewater sludge; isolation source: wastewater sludge with Escherichia coli K12::gfp cells carrying plasmid... | place: USA: Moscow, Idaho... | reverse complement strand
TGAATATTTGTTTTCGTTGAATATTGATGAAACAAAGTTACTAAATAATACATCAAAATTAAGCTCTTTTAGCTCGTTCCCAATTGACACTTTGTGATTTTTTTATGAATCTTCCAAAACCCATAAAAACTGCATAATTCATTATGAAGAAATAATAGGGAATAAAAAGTATTTTCACTTTTAGTTTTTTATTCTCAAGTACCCATCCTAAAAGTGCTGAAACATAGAAAATTAACTGTAGCACAAAAATAGTAAAGTAGAAATCTGATAAAGGAATAAGAATCGCATTCAGGATTAACAAAGCTACTAAAGCCAGTGGTGTAATGGTCCAGCGTAAAACCCTGTGTGAAATATACTGAAAAGATAAAATACCATATTTGAAGAAATTTAAAAGCGGATAAAGTCGAATTACAGATTGTATTCCGCCGGCAGCAATTCTGATTTTTCGTTTTAACTCTTCTTTTACATTTGCCGATGCTGTCTCAATGGCATATGCATCCGGATCGTAATCAATTTTATAGCCCCGCATAGCTACTCTTAATGAAATTATAAAGTCGTCGAGCAATGTGTCGGGTTCAACTTCATTGAATAATTCGGTTCGTATGGCAAATAACTCACCAGCGGCCCCTACAGCCGAATAAAGCTCAGCATCCCAGCGTTTTAGTGTCGACTCGTACTTCCAGTACATCCCTTCACCTGCTGCTGATGCCGCTTCAGTATCGGCATTAAAAATGCGTTTTTCGCCAGATACACAGCCTACTTTCGGGTCGGCAAACATTTCGGCTATACGTCGAATTGAATCTTTGCCAAGTAAAGTGTTTGCGTCCGAAAAAACCACAATAGGCGTATCTATAAATTTTACAGCTCTGTTCATTGCTGCTATTTTGCCAGCTCTTTCTGGTTTGTGAAGTACGATAATATCTTTGTATTCAGCTAATAATACCGGAGTTTCATCGTTTGAGCCATCGGTAACCCACATTTGATGTAATTTATGTGGTGGATAATTTAATGAACGAGTGTTTTCAACTTTTTGCTTTACATAGTCTTCTTCGTTGTAAGCAGCTATCAAAAGTGTAACATCGGGTAACTCATTCTCTTGTAAAACAATATTTTGCTTTCGTTTAAACAGCCGTTTTATTTTTAGAAGAATGAATAGAACTATTCCGTATCCCAAATAGGTATAGAATATTATACCAAATACAATCCAAAAGCTGATTTCTAATTCTTTCATGGCTTCCTGAAGTTTAATTATTGTGTTTTTTTATTTTGTTTATTATACGTTGAAGCGGATTTAGAACCAATTGTTTTTCATATTCATTCATTCCCATTAGCCATACTGAAATTGCAAATGCAACTGAAAATACGAATGCAAAAATTAAAAAGTTGAATATTTGTATTAAATCAATAAACCAAAATATACCGGTACCAATTATCGAAGGTAGAAGCAATGAAGGTAGAATTAATCCGATTTGTTTTAAAAAATATTTAATATTCAAACCAATTACATTATGATAGTACCAGTTCATTATGAGTGTATTACCTATTGTAAGCGCAATGGCAGTTCCGGCAGCAGCTCCAATACCACCAAAAGCCTTTACTAATGGAATAGAAATGAAAATATTGCCAATAGCTATGAATAAATATACCCACGAGCGAAATTTATGCATATTCTTTGCTCTTTGAATTTCGATACCTAAATTCTGTATTAGTGGCAATATTAGTGGTACTATCAATACTAAAGCCATATAATATGAATCCACGTAATCTTCACCTGCCCACAAAGTAATGAAAGCCTTTCCAAAAAATACCAGTAAACTAATTATATATACCAGAATCAAAAACTGAATCCGACCGATACGGGCAAACAGTTCAGTCAGTTCCCAATCGGAGCATTTTCGGGCAATCATTTGATTGACACGTGGTATGTAAACCCCTGAAATGGAGGTTGAGAATGTGATAAAGTAGGTATTTAGCTGTCCTGCAATACTATAAACTGCAACTTCAAGTGTACCTTTAAACCAGCCAATTATAAACCTGTCGACATTCCAGTTTATTTGGTTAACTACCAAATTCATAAATATAAACGACGAAAATACAAATAGCTCTTTAAGTTGTCCTTTTTCAAATTTTTGAAACGAGAAACGCATTTCTGTTTTTCGGAAACAAAACACAATGTTGATAATCTCGACAGTAATACTTACTAACGTTAACATTATTGCCATACCTACTGAACCGTATCCCATTATTAAAACAGGTATTACCACCAGAGGGCTTATTACCGATTTGCCAATAATCAGTAGTTTTTGGAAAAAGAATTTTTCTTTAGCCGTAATGTACGAATTGAATACTATTGCCGGAAAAGTAATAGCTGTATTTATCACCATAATTATGGTAAGATATTTCGCTTTTAACTGCTCACTATCAGTTAATTTGTTGCCAAAAACTATTTCGGAATTGAATACTAATACAAGTCCGGCAACTACAGCCAATAATCCCAAAAATGTAAAAATTATCAGGAACATACCATTCAAACGCGCTATACCAGCCGTATCTCCATTTGTTTTATAAACTGAAAAATACTTGATATAAGCGCTTCCAAAACCAAAATTAAACAAACCAAGGTAAGCTACTACCGAGGCTACAAGACTATACAATCCGTAATCGCTTTGCCCCAACAGCCGAAGCATAACAGGTGTGTACACTATTGATATAGCACTACTCAATCCTATGGATAAATAGGATAAAAATGCACCGGTTTTAAGTTGATTTATTGCCATGTTTAATTTTAATAGGAACTATTACAAAATTCTTTTCAGATAATTGATAAATTTTCCCCGTTCAGCATCCATAATGGCTGGTACATGTTCAAAATGTATATCAAAGAATCGTCCATTTTTTTCAATTTCGTTCAGTTTACGATTACCGAATTCAAACTTTTTGAGTAATGTATCAATACGCGAACCCATGGGAGCGCTTTTACCTTCTCTGTCGAACACTACAAATGGTCGCTTAAAGTGCATTGAAAAAATTATGCAATGAAATGAATCTGTACAAACCAATGTCGAAGATCGTATATAATCAATAAATTCACCCGGATCGGCTGAATATCGCACCGTATCGTGTAAGCTGTTTAGCATGACTAATTCCAGTTTGTTGGTTTTGGCAATGTACTGCAGTTTTTTGTATCGATTAGTTGATACTTCTCCAATGAAATAACATACCAGATAGGGCGATTTGGGTTTGTTATCCGCTCTGCTAGCAATTTTTTTCCATTCATTGGTTTTTAAAACAATCGTTGGATCAACCAGCACTTCGGCACTTTTTCCGCAAAGCGATTGAATGATTTCTGCTCCTTTTTCTTCTCTGACTGACAGTAATGCCATTTCGTTAAGGTATTGCCTGTAAATCGGTTTGTAGTTTTCAGGAATGTGCGATACGCCTATACTTGGAGCCAAAGCAATGCGCTTTTCAGGTGAAACGTACGATAGGAAATCGAGTGATGAGCCGTATCGGATATTTGGATTCCAAATTTGATCTGAACCAACTACACAATAATCGTATCGATTGTTTATATCTTCCGGCACACTGGATAGTGTCAAAACAAAATCAGATTCTTTTATATGTTTTTTAGTAAATTCCTTGAATGTTTTAGCCTTTGCGTCCTGACATTTAATGTAAGTACTCTTATATCTTTTTTCCTTTATTTTTTTCGAAATACGTTTTAATAGTTGTATAGGCGACTGGTTGAAAGCTGCATTCACCCGGTTTCGAATTTGCGAAATACTATCGTCGGTTGGTGGAGTAGGGTAGTTGATAATGCTTTCAACCTCGTATCCCAGTTGTTTAAGTATTTCCTGTGTAGCATAGTTTTGCAACCTGTTTCCGTAGTTTACGTAATCTGTAATTGTATGTATTCCGATGCGTTTCATTTTTTCGGCTTATTTGTTATTTGTTTAACAACTCACTTCATTGTATATTTTAAGGTAATTACGAGCCATTTTTTTCCAACTGAATTTTCGGGCTTGTTTTTTACCATTTTCTTTCATTTCATAAGCTAAAGTGCTATCAGTCATAAGTTTTTCAATTGCAGCTGAAATTTCTTGCGGATTATTAGGGTCAACTAATAGTGCAGCATTGCCCGCTATTTCAGGTATCGATGATGAATTGGAAGCTATAACCGGTACGCCACAAGCCATAGCTTCGAGTATAGGAATACCAAAACTTTCGCGCAATGAAGGAAATAAAAACAGCTTGCATAAGTTTAAAATTGCCGGTAATTCATTATTGGGTACGTACCCAAGGAGTTGAATTTCGTTTCTGATTGAAGTTGTACCAATCTGCTCAAGTACTTTTATAAGCAATTTTTCGCTATAGTCCAGCATTATCAATTTTAAAAGTCCCGGGTGTTTTTGATTAAAATATGTAAAGGCTTTTATTGCATTGTAGGTGTTTTTACGAGGATCGGTATTGGCAAAAAAGAGGATAAAATTATCAGGTAAATTATATTTTTCTTTTGCCTGTAGTAGCGTTGCACTGTTTTTAATTGGTTTAAAATGAGTGCTTACCCCATTGTGAATTGTTATTATCTTATTTCCGAATCCGAAATGTTGAATCAGATTATTTCTTTCAAATTCGGATACAGTGCTTATCATTTTGCTCTTTTTGGCTATTAATGGAACCAACCAACGTCTATACATATTTCCGAATTTCTGATACAAACTTCCTCCTTTCGAAAACAGACTATTGTTTTCCAGAAAAATTACATCATGAATAATTGTTACTACGGGAACATTACAGAATAATGGTGCCGTATTACTTGTACAATGCAATACATCGCACTTATACTTCTGAGCTGCCATAGGTAACAGTATCTGTTCCCAAATTGGAAACGGGCCACCTTTTATTTCGATAATATTAAAATTGTCTGTTTGAGGTATACATAAATTGTCGACATCCGGTTTTACAAAAATGAAATAATCATTCTCAACATCAATGAGTTGCAGGTTTTTGATTAATTCCAATGCAACCATATCCATACCATGCTTATTTTTGCGGTACAATCGCTGACCTTCAATGCCAATTCTCATTCTTAAACAGATTAAGTCATTATTTTAATAAATTGAAGTTATAAATTATCAATGCACTTAATTAATGCGAGCCGTGTTGTGTGTGTATAAATTTTTTGTTAGCACCTTTTAATTTAAACAGAGTTAAAAACATGGATATAAAGGCTTTGGGGAGAGTGAAAACAGCCTTTAATGTGTTTGAATTATAGAATTTTAAAGGTATTCCGGTTATAAATGCAAATACAATTAAAAGCATTGTATACATCCAAAAACTAGTAGGAATAATCAAAAGATTTGAATCAGGATACATCAGATTAAACACAAAATAGAAAGTCAGACTTAAGGCCGTAATCCCCAATAACAGTATACGGGGCGGAGTGACCATTTGATATACTTTATCAAAAAAATCAATGTTACCTTTAAGTATAAGGTCTTTTAAACCCGGTAAAAAAAATCGACCAAAATATACAAATTGAGCAGAAAGCCATCTTTTACGTTGTTTTTCGAATACTTCAACTTTTTGTACTTTTTCATCGTAAACGATTGCGTCATTCAGATATTCAATCAGGTACTGGTCTTGTAGAAATGTTAGCTCCAGCTCTTTATCAAATCCTCCGATTGCATGTATTTCACTCATTCGTTTTTTAAAGATTGCATAATCAAAAGCCATTCCTGAGCCAATTAATGCCGATGAAAAACCAAGTACCCTATGACCTTTTCGAAAAATGCTATTATTTAATTCTTCGCTAACGGCATCGAGCACTGCAAAGGATGTATTCAGGTTTTTAGCAACTCTATGTCCCTGAACAATTTTAACACCGGATTCAAAAGCATTGTTTATTTTATGTACAAAGCCTTGTTCCATTATGTTGTCAGCATCTAGTACAATAGCTATATCATACTCATCGCCAATTACTTCCATGGCTTTGTTAAGCGCTTTTGATTTTGTGCTTTGCTCAAAAGCAACTTCAACCAGTTTAATGGGTAATTTTTTTAATGCTTCAATTGTAGTTGGTTGGAATGAGTCGGCTATAATAACAACATCAAACCTGTTCTTGGGGTAATCCTGATTCAAGGCATCCATCGCTACATCTACAATTACATTGTCTTCCTTGTAGCCAGGTATGAGCACAGCAATTTTTCGTAAATAAGTTGATTCACGAAATCTATCGGGTTTTTTGAAAACCGAAAAAAATGAAAACAGAAAAATATATACTGCAGCAAATGCAAAATATATAAACAGAACAATTTCTGTGAAATGAATAACCGCTTGAAGGATGTTCATAAAATGCTCATTTAAAGTTACTTTTATGTGGTAAATGTAAAATACAGAGCAAAAACGAAAGTACAGGGTATACAAGCGGAAAATGTATACCCCGGTTAGAATTTTATACGTTGATTGATTTGCGACCTATGCTATGGTACGTAAAACCGTATTCAACGATTTGTTCAAGGTCAAAAATATTTCTACCATCAAAAAGAACTTTTGCACTCATCAGTTTTTCCATTACTTTGAAGTCTGGTAAGCGGAACTCGCTCCATTCTGTAACCACTGCCAGTGCATCGGCACCAATAATCGCTTCGTACATATCTTTACAATACTTAATCTTATCGCCAAGTATTCTTTGGGTTTCATGCATAGCTATTGGATCATAAGCGCATACAGTAACTCCTTTTTCGAGTAGTTTTTCAATTAAAACCAGCGATGGTGCTTCGCGCATATCATCTGTTTCGGGTTTAAAAGATAAGCCCCAGATAGCTATGGTTTTACCTTGTAAATCGCCACCAAAGTGGTTGAAAATTTTATTGTAAAGTACGGTTTTTTGTTTTTTATTTACGTCTTCAACAGCTTGTAAAACCTGTAAGTTGTAATCAAAGTCTTTAGCTGTTTTAATCAATGCCTGCACATCTTTTGGAAAGCATGAACCCCCGTAACCAACACCCGGGTACAGGAATTTGTTCCCAATTCGAGTATCCGATCCAATGCCTTTACGCACCATGTTGATATCAGCTCCTACAATTTCGCAAAGGTTGGCAATATCGTTAATAAAGCTAATTTTGGTTGCTAACATGGAGTTCGCTGCATATTTTGTCATTTCCGATGATGTAATATCCATCACATAAATTGGATGGCCATTTAACACGAAGGGTTTATAAAGACGTTTGAGTACTTTTTCAGCTTGTTCTGATTCCACACCGATTACAATTCTGTCAGGTTTCAGAAAATCGTCCACTGCATTTCCTTCTTTTAAAAATTCAGGATTTGAAGCAACATCAAATTTTACAACAACCCCTCTTTTATCCAATTCCTCCTGAATAGCAGCCTTCACTTTCTTTGCTGTACCTACAGGTACAGTGCTTTTTGTAACTACAACTGTGTAGTTGTCAAGTATTTGACCGATTTCGCGTGCCACGCCCAAAACATATTTGAGGTCCGCACTTCCATCTTCATCAGGAGGAGTACCTACTGCAATAAAAATAGCATCGCTATCATTTACCACTTCTGAAAGTTTAGTTCTGAAAAACAATCGTTCTTTCTGAACGTTTCTTTTTACAATATCTTCCAGTCCAGGTTCGTATATAGGCATAATACCGTTGTTCAGGCTGTCAATTTTGGCCTGATTTACATCGATACAATAAACTAAAGCACCTGTTTCGGCTAAACATGCACCAGATACTAAACCTACATATCCGGTTCCTACAATTGAAATATTCATAATTCTAAATTATTTATGAAATTAGTTTAAATCGGAAAAGACTGACACTAAAAATTAGCTAATGAACTATATTTTACTTAATTACCACGCTGGCAAATATAGGGTATTATGCTTGTTTATAATGTAATAGTTAAAAGAAAAATGCTATCGCAATTTAATTTTTATTTGTAATGTATATTATTACAAATATAGCTAAAATATGGTTTTTAGGCAATATAATTGTTCGAAATCGAAGAATTTTTGTTTTTAGCGTCGTATTTTCATTCACTAATATGAATAAATTGAACAATGAAAATTGATAATTATCTTAGCTTATTTTTAATAAAATGCGGACCGGCAATTTTTACATATAATAATAACGACAGCAAAGCTGCTAACGCACCTGCAAAGTAAGCAATTTGCAAGCCGTAAACGCTATCGGCCAACCAACCTCCCAATACAAGTCCGCCTCCAACACCAATATCCCAACTGGTCATATAAGTGGAACTGGCTGTTGCCCGTCGGTTGTTAGGTGCCAGGTTTACAAACAGTGTATTGTAAGCCGGAAATAATAATCCGTAACCAAAACCCAACACAAACGCTGATATTAAAAATATTGTGTAAAGCAAAATTCCCAAAGCAAAATATTTTAACGAAACTATCAATAACAGCGACACAACTGAAATTGCTGTCCCCCAGGCAACAACAGAATTCAATTTACCTTTGTCGACCATTTTACCACTTATAAAACGAGATGCGGTTAAACCGCCTGCCATCAACATAAAAAACAAACCGGTAATGTTTTTTATTTGCATTTCCCGGCCATAAAGTGCTATATAAGTCACTATCATTCCGTAGGGTATACCCATTAACATGAGTGAAGTACCTGCACGAAATCCTTTAAATAGAAAAAACCTGTCCCAGGTTATGTATTGCTCTGTTAGTTTCTGATTCTTTTTGCCCTTAATAAGTGAGGCAAAAATTAATCCGGTAATTCCTAATCCTATTGCAGTGTAAAAAATCACATCGTAGTCATAATAATTATGCAAATACATCCCTGTCATTGGTCCTACAGCCATTGCCAGTGTGTTGGCCACACCAAAAAAGCCTAAACCTTCGCCACGACGTTCTGCTGGCGTAATATCCACTACAAAGCTGTTCCCGGCTGTGGTTACAAACCCAAACGTAAACCCATGCAAAATCCGAAAGAATAAAAATAATCCTATTGTGTTAGCAATAGGATAGCCAACAAAACTGAGTATAAAAAGCAGATAGGATATCAGATAAACCGGTTTACGATACACCATATCGAGTAAAAACCCGGCAAAAGGGCGAATTAGCAGGGCTGCCAGCGTGTAAGCCGATAAAATAACGCCAATGGATGTTTTGTCAACAGAATATTGATCCAACATAAAAAGCGGAAATATTGGCACCAACATATAAAAAGCAAAAAACAACAGAAAATTACCAATACAGGCACTTATAAAACTCCATGTCCAGAGTTTTGAAACAACAATCACATTATCCATAACCTTCAAAAATGGTTGCAAAATTACACTTTTAGTAGGTGACAACCAAAGTTATTCGTATAAATCAGTCCATTTGAAATAAAAAAACAAAGTAACCGAAATTAAATGCCTGAATTCAGCTTTGATATGGCAATAAACTGTAAATTTGTACAATAATATTAATTCTTTTCACTATAGTATGATTCAGGATATTTACCCGCATTTTATTAATAATCAGTTTGTTGCAAATGTCACCCTCGGTGGAAATGCGTATTTAATCCATTTCAGAGAAAACAATGTTTTAATAAAATCGGGTGTGGAGGGCGATTTTTTAGCTCAGATAAAGGATTTAAGTATTGAACCTGAAATGAGCTCATGTACATATTTGTTTTCACTCAACAATGTTCCTTGTTTTTTATATCAGGCAGATTTTGAATTAAATAACGATGCACTTGACTACAGAGATATTGGCTTTTTCAGGACTACAACAAATAAAGAAACGGCTTGGGCTACGCTTATTGCATGGCATTTATTCAAATGGTACTCCGAACACAAATTTTGTGGAACCTGTGGGGCACCTACTTTGCATAAAGCTGATGAAAGAGCTGTACAATGTAATAAATGCAATTCGGTTTATTATCCAAAAATATCTCCGGCTGTTATTGTTGCAGTATTAAATGAGGATAAATTATTATTAGCGAATAATGCGAATTTCAGATCAGGCTGGTTTTCGCTTATTGCCGGATATGCTGATGTTGGCGAGACGCTTGAAGAAACAGTTCGCCGTGAAGTGAAAGAGGAAGTTGGACTTGATGTAGGCAATATACGGTATTATAAAAGTCAACCATGGGCACTTTCAGGTTCATTGATGATTGGATTTATTGCTGAAGTATTAGATAAAACTCAACCAATACAGACCGACGGACACGAAATAACAAATGCAGAGTGGTTTAGTGCCGATAATTTGCCTGAACATCCATCCGCAGAAATAAGTATTGCCGGCGAAATGATAGAATTATTTAAAAACGGAAAATTAATTTAAGCCTGTATTTAAAATGAAATTAAACCCATACTTTTCTATTATTTAAATGCTATCGGTATTAAAAAAGTAGTGATATTTAAATAATTTATTAGTGATACTATTGTAATTTAAAAATAATATTGTATTTTCGCACCATATTTCCAATCGAGAAGAAATTATTTAATTCAATTTGAAAAAAACATGAGTTCAAAAATTACATTTAAATTTGATAGTGAGAAAATTAATGCTATAAACGATCGTTATTCAGTATTAAGCGAAAAAACCTGTTGTCTGTCATGTGGTGGAGCTATCAATCATGCTAAGGCTCAAAAAGCTGAAGTGTGTGTGGATTTGGGAAGTGGACGTGGAAACGATGTAATTCGCTTGGCCGAAGAAGTGGGTGAGGAGGGGTATGTGTACGGCATTGATATTTCAGAGGGTATGATTGCAAAGGCAAATGCCAATCTGAAAAAATTTGAAATCGGGAATGCTGAGATTCTGAAGGCTGATTTAGAAAATTTACCCATTGATGATAATAAAGTAGATGTAATAATATCCAATTGCACGATAAATCATGCCACAAATAAACAGGCAGTTTGGAATGAAGTATATCGTATACTAAAGCCGGGTGGTCGATTTGTGGTAAGTGATATTTATTCTACATTGCCAATAGCCGATGAATATCGTAACGACCCTGTGGCCGTAGCTGAATGCTGGGCAGGAGCAGTAACTCGTGCAGAATACTTGTTGATGCTGGAGGAAGCCGGTTTTGGAGATATTCAAATTTTGGAAGAATCAGAACCATATGCCAAAGGGCAGGCCGAAGTAGCCAGCTGGACGATAGGAGGAAGAAAATAAAGAAAAACTGCCCCCAACCCCCTAAAGGGGGCTTTAAGTTCCCCTTTAGGGGTTAGGGGTGGTATAATTCACCAACTAAAATAATTTTTTATGAAAAGTGTAGTGAAGAAAAGTTGCGCATGCAACACCAACTCAGAAGCCAAGGTAGCACAATGCTGCGCAAAAGTTTCGACAATTGTAGCTGGTTGTCACGACTAAGTTACCCCTAACCCCTAAAGGGGAATATTTCCATTCTCCTTTAGGGGTAGGTTTTTTATTAGTACTGAAATTTTAAAATGAATAATGTGCAAAAAAATATACAAAATATTAGTAACTTCAGTTCCCCTTTAGGGGTCAGGGGTAATTTTTCAAAGCACAATATAATTACCCCAATTGCAGATTCGGATGAGTTTTTCATTGTAAATCCCTTGCATAAATCGGCCGATATTATTTCGGAAGAGGAATTCAGACAATTACAGAAAGGTATTGACCCTAGTGGAGAATTTGCATCCCGATCATATTTGATTGATGAAGCTTCGGAGAAAAAGGCGTTTAAACTGGCATATCTGGATTTTACAGAAGAACGCGAGAAAGATGAAACGCAGTTGTTTTTTGTACCTAACTATTCTTGCAACTTTGCCTGTTCATATTGCTATCAGGAGGGGTATAATCCGGTGCAGAAAGTAGTCAATAACGATGTGGTAGATGCCTTTTTCAATTATATCACTACTGAATTTGCCGGACGTCGTAAATACATTACCGTTTTTGGTGGTGAACCTCTTTTACCGGGCGAAAACCAGCGGGCTATGTTGACACATTTTATTACCCGCGCAAACGAAGCGAAACTGGATTTGGCTTTTGTTACAAACGGCTATACATTAGCTGGTTATGTAGATTTGCTAAAAACAGCCAGTATTCGCGAAATTCAGGTAACACTGGATGGAACACAAGAAGTACACGATGGTCGTCGCTACCTGAAGGGAAAGCAACCCACCTTCGATAAAATTGTGGAAGGAATTGATGCTTGTCTGGAAGCCGGATTGAATATTAATTTGCGGATGGTAATAGATAAAGAAAATATCGAAAACTTAGCCGGATTGTCGCGCTTTGCTATTGACCGTGGTTGGACAACTTCGCCTTATTTTAAAACACAAATAGGCAGAAATTACGAACTGCATTTCTGCAATTCTACTCCTGAAAAACTGTTCGACAGGGCAACATTGTATCAGCATTTGTACGAACTCCTGAAAATTCATCCATACATTGCTGAATTTTACAAACCGGCATTTTCCATTGCAAAATATATTGCTGAAAATGAAGCATTGCCGGCGCCATTGTTCGATTCGTGTCCGGCCTGTAAAACGGAATGGGCTTTTGACTTCACAGGTACCATTTACTCCTGCACCGCTACAGTTGGTAATAAAGGCGATGAGTTAGGTACTTTTTATCCGGAAATAACAAAGAATGAGTCGGCTATAGATAGCTGGCAGAACCGCGATATTACTACCATCGAAAAGTGTAAAACCTGCGATGTTGCATTGGCCTGTGGAGGTGGTTGTGCCTCGGTAGCGAAAAATAAATTCGGACATCCGAATAATCCTGATTGTCGTCCGGTAAAGGAATTGTTGAGTTTAGGAGCAGCGTATTACCTTACAGCCCCCTAACCAAGCCCCCTAAATCCCCCACAGGGGGACTTAAGAGTGCTATTTAGGAGTTTTTACTCGTTTGAATATGAATATATGAACATGTATAATAATTTGATATAAACAAAACTAATTACAAGTCCCTCCTGTGGAGGGATTTAGGGAGGCCTTTATGAAAGAAATTAATGCCGCTGATTTTCAGCAAGAAGTACTAAATGGTGGTAAAGTAGTTGTTGATTTTTATTCAACCGAATGTCCACCTTGTGAAGCGTTGGCACCAAAGTTCGACGCAATGGCCGAACTGTATGTCGAAAAAATAAAATTTCTGAAAATTTTTCGTCAGGGAAATCGTGAGTTAGCTACAGAGCTGGGCGTAAGTTCATCGCCAACACTCTTGTTCTTCGAAAACGGGAAACAAATTCTGGACACCATAAGTGGTGGCATCAAAAAGTCGGAAATAGTAGAACGATTGGACAAAATGCTAACACCAGAGGAAGTAATAGCCGTAAAAGCCAATCAGAAAAAAACCGTTTCGGAATACGATGTGGCAATTTTAGGAGGTGGTCCTGCGGGCTTAACAGCCGGAATTTATTTAGGTCAGGCAAAAATAAAAACGGTTTTGATTGACCCTGCTTTGCCGGGCGGATATATGGGCATTACGCATCAGGTGTCGAACTATCCTGGTTTTGAGCAACCTCAACCCGGCTTTATGTTGGCGCACTACATGAGCGAACAAGCAAAACATACCGGCATCGATTTTAAAGTAGCGGTGGATATCACTTCGGTAGATTTGGCAAAAAAAGAAATTGTGATTGATGAATTGGAAACCATCAAAGCAAAAAAAATAATTATAGCCACCGGAACAACTCCAAATACGATGAACGCCCCGGGCGAAAAAGAATTCAAAGGAAAAGGAATTTCGTATTGTGCCACTTGCGATGCCAAATACTTTGTGGATAAGGAAGTTACGGTAATTGGTGGGGGGAATTCAGCCGTTGAAGAAGCCTTGTTTATTACCAAATTTGCCAGCAAAGTTACTATGATTCATCAGTTTGATAAGCTGACTGCTAACCAAACTGCGGTAGAAGAATTGCAGAAAAACGAAAAAATTTCGGTGATGTATGAGCACGAGCCACGAAAGTTTGAGAAGCGTGATGGCAAAATGATTACAGTGGTTGAGGATCTGAAAACCAAAGAAACGAAGGAACTGGTTGCCGATGGCGTTTTTGTGTTTATCGGATTTAAATCCAACATTTCGGTACTGGGCGACACTTTGCCCGGAATGGATAAATGGGGTTACATAGTTACCAACGAAGACCGCCAAACTAATTTGCCGGATATTTATGCTGTTGGCGATATAATCAGCAAAAAATACCGTCAGATTACTACGGCTGTGGCCGATGGAACGATAGCGGCAATTACTATATCGAAAGAACTATAATTACCAATTTCCGGGGTATCATGATGGGAATAATAATTGAAAGTAAATAGAGATTATAACTGAATAGAATATTTATTAATATGAAAACAAAGAGTATTGTAATAGCAATGATTGCTGTATTTTCTATATTCAACTTTGTTTCGGCTCAAACAGTGAAACAAATGAATTCCACTGAAATTCAGCAAATTATTCTTATAAACAAAAAAATAGTTGTGCTGGATGTACGTACACCTCAGGAATTTAATGCAGGACATCTGAAAGATGCAATAAACATTGATATTTACGAGCGGGATTTTTACTCACGTATTGATAAACTGGATAAAAAAGCAATATATGTGGTTTATTGTCGTACGCACAACCGAAGTACGGCTGCCGTTCAATACATGAAGCAAAAAGGCTTTGTAATGGTATATCAAATGATGGATGGCTTTCCGGGTTGGGCAGCAAACAAACTACCTTTTATAAAATAAAAATGAACGTACAATATACAGAATCCGACCTGAAACTAATGCGTGCTGCCGAAGATTCGCTTTTGATGGGTCAAAATCGTGTTGAAGAGTTGAAACTTTTTGCTGAAAAATCCGGTGTAAAGCGCATTGGTATAGCACATTGTGTTAGTATGACCAAAGAAGTGACGCAACTGAAAGAACGCTTGTCTGATAAGTTCGAAGTGTTTACAGTGGACTGTAAATATGCAAAAATTAAAGGTTCGGATATGCTGAACGATGCTACCGTAAAGGGAACTTCCTGCAATCCGGCCGGACAAGCCGATTTTTTGGCACAGAACAATACTGATTTAAATATCTCATTCGGACTTTGTGTGGGGCACGATATTCTTTTCAATATGAAATCGAAAGTACCAACCACCACTTTGGTGGTGAAAGACAGGGAGCATAAACATAATCCCTATCAGGAATTTGTGAAATAATGATTCATCTTTTAATAGCATTTTCTCAAAGTCGGTAATCTGAAAAGAAAGCCGACTTTTTTGTTTTTGAACAATCGGTTAATAATAAGCATTATAAGAATATATTGATTAAATCAATAGTGTTATTACAATAATTTATTAGTGATACTATTGTAATTTAAAAATAAATAATATACCTTTGTCGAAGCATTTGAAAATGTGATAAAATGCTCTGAAATTAAAACAAAAAATTATGCAAACATTTCTGATTATTCTTGCTATACTGATTGGTGCTGTGGTGCTTTTGAATATGTACGCACGAGCCAAAATGAAAAATATGCCTAAAGTGGCTGATAACGATAAAATACTTACACTAACGGATAAAAATTTCAATCAGCAAACCAAAGGAAAATTGGTATTAGTCGATTTTTGGGCCGAATGGTGTGCCCCCTGTAGAATGATGGCACCTATACTGAATGATTTGGCAAATGATTTACCCGAAGGACAATATGTAGGCAAAGTAAATATTGAAACTTACCAATCAATGGCACAGCGCTTTAATGTGCGAAATATACCTACGTTAATCCTTTTCAGGGATGGAAAAGAAGTGGATAGATTTGTAGGTATAAAAACAAAGGATTTTCTGAAAAAAGCCATGAAATAAGTAACCCCCAACCCCTAAAGGGAGATAAGGAAAAAATTTTTCAAACTATTATTTCAAACTCTACAAGTTAGAATATTAAAAAACAAACTAAATAAATTCCCCTTTAGGGGATAGGAGTTAATATGAAAAAAGTACTGATATTAGGTGGTGGTTTTGCGGGTGTTGAAACAGCCATTGATTTGCAAAAAAGTAAACAATTTGATGTTACATTGGTATCCGACCGCGATTTTCTCTTTGTTTATCCCATTTCCATTTGGGTGCCCATTCATGAGTTGAAATATGAGAATGCACAAATAAAACTGGCTGATATTCAACGCAAATATGGCTTCAATCTTATAATCGACAAAGTAACAGGAATTAAAGCTACAGAAAATAAAGTGACGCTCGAAAAGCAGGAACTTACGTTTGATTATTTGGTAGTTGCCATTGGTTCTGGAAAAATGCAGCCTAAAGGAGTTGAATATACGACAACAATATGCGGACAGCCACAACAAACCCTGCAACTCAGGGATAAATTGGATGCGCTTATTGCCAAAGGTAGTGGTAAAATAGCGATTGGCTTTGGTGGAAACCCGAAAGATAAATCAGCTGTTCGCGGTGGGCCAGGATTTGAATTGCTTTTCAATATCAATCATTATTTAAAGAAGAAAGGCATCCGCAATAACTTTGAATTAACCATGTTTGCGCCCATGGAAGAACCCGGAGCACGAATGGGTAAAAATGCCATGAAAGCTGTGTACAAGATGTTTGCTTCGCAAAATATTAAAAGTCATTTTGGCAAAAAGATAACTGAATTCGTCGAAGACGGAATTGTTTTTGAAGATAATAGTAAATTGGAATCTGATTTAACCATGTTTATTGCAGCCGGTGCTGGTTCACCAGTGCTTAAAAATACTGATTTACCACTATCAGACGCTGGTTTTGTAAAAATAAACGATTATAATCAGGTGGCTGAATTTCCGAATGTATTTGCCATTGGCGATGCGGCTGCTTACGAAGGACCAGAATGGACTGCTAAACAAGGGCATATAGCCGAAGTAATGGGACGGAATACTGCTCATAATATTATTGAAATAAACAAAGGTGGTTCAAATTTAAAAGGCTATCAGGAGCATTTGAATATACTTTGTGTAATGGATATGGGAGACGGAGCAGCATTTGTATACAGGGATAATAAAAAGGAAATTATGATTCCAATGCCAATTTTCGGTCACTGGATGAAACAGGCCTGGGGTAAATATGCAAAATGGAATAAATTAGGTAAAATAGGTCGCTTACCCGGAATGTAACTTACAATCAAAAAAAAATAAACGTACAAATAATTATTATGGCAACAACTCATTTAACAAAAGAAGATTTTTTAGCGAAAGTAGCTAACTACGAACAAAATCCAACAGAATGGAAATACCTGGGTGACAAACCTTGTATCATTGATTTTTATGCAAACTGGTGTGGACCATGCAAAATGGTTGCGCCAATACTAGAAGAATTATCGGAAGAATACAAAGATCAGATTTACATCTACAAAGTAAATACCGAGGAACAGGAAGAACTTGCGGCTGCATTCGGAATTCGCAGTATTCCAAGTATTTTATTCTGCCCAATGAATGCTCAGCCTCAAATGGCTCAGGGAGCATTGCCTAAAAATACATTTAAGCAGGCGATAAACGAAGTGCTTTTAGGAAATGCATAATTGACGGAAATAAGGTCTTTACTAAAATATCAAAGCGGGTAGTTTTACCCGCTTTGTTTGGTACTATGAAATTTCTGACTCGTACAGAATATCCTTAATTGTAAGTTGTTCATTTCCTAATGTTTCAAGAACTAATCAAGGGTTTTGGAAATAAGAAAAAATTTGTACATTGCGACACAAAATAATTAACTATGCATGTATAACCTTGAAAAAATAATAATAAGTTAACCGAATTCATAATTTTTAAAATCACATTTTATGGCAAAAGTACTTGTTTTGGGTGCAGGAATAGCCGGACATACTGCAGCGCTGATAGCGAAACGAAAATTAGGTAAGAACCACGAAGTAACAGTGGTAAGCCCTAACAGCAATTATCAATGGATTCCGTCGAATATTTGGGTAGGTATGGGGCTTATGACACCCGAACAGGTTAAATTCGAACTTGCTCCGGTTTATAAACGGCAAGGTATTATCTACAAACAAGCCCTGGCAGTTTCTATTCATTCTGAAGGTGATTCAAGTACTGCGAAACCGTATGTAATGGTTAAGAATGTAGCCGGTTCGCAAAAAGATGTTGAAGAAAAAGTGGAGTACGACTATCTGATCAACGCCACAGGGCCAAAACTGAATTTTGCTGCTACACAGGGGCTTGGACCCGAAGGATATACAAATTCGGTATGTACATTTCAGCATGCTGCTGAAGCCTGGCACAATTTACAATTGAGTTTTGCTAAAATGGAAAAGGGCGAGAAGCAAACATTGCTTATTGGTACCGGTCACCCTATGGCAACCTGTCAGGGTGCAGCTTTTGAATACTCATTAAACATTGCCTTTGAGGTTCGTAAACGCAAACTTGAACATTTGGCGGATATTGTATGGTATCGAACGAATATGAGTTGGGCGATTTTGGTATGGGTGGAGCCTATGTAAAAAGAGGTGGCTATATTACACCTACAAAAATATTTTCGGAGTCCATTTTCAAAGAATATGGCATACGATGGATTACGGGTGCTGGTGTTCAGAAAGTTGAAGAAGGACTTGTTTATTACGAAACACTTGACGGAGAATACCATACGCAGCAGTTCGATTTTGCTATGTTAATACCCGGTTTCGCGGGTGCAGGAATGAAAGCCTTTGATAAAAACAACGAGGATATAACAGCAAAGGTTTTTGCGCCAAATGGTTTTATGAAAGTGGATGCCGACTATAGTACAAAACCTTATGATGAATGGAAAGCATCTGATTGGCCAAGTACTTATCAATCGCCTGCCTATGAAAATATGTATGCTGCTGGTATCGCTTTTGCACCTCCTCATCCGATGTCGAAACCCATGCAAAGTAAAAATGGCACTAATATTTATCCAACACCTCCACGTACGGGGATGCCTTCGGGGGTAATGGGGCGTGTTGTGGCAGAGAATGTTGTAGAGAGAATTAAAACCGGGACTTCAGAACACAAGCACAAAGCCTCAATGGCACGTATGGGTGCTGCCTGTATCGTTTCGGCCGGTTATGGCATAATGGATGGTCAGGCTGCTGTAATGACCGTAAACCCCATTGTGCCTGATTGGGAAAAATATCCGAAATGGGGTAGAAACATCAATGATACTGTGGGCGAGGTAGGACTTGCCGGACACTGGATGAAGTTGTTTATGCATTATATGTTTATTTATAAAGCAAAGGCATTACCATTTTGGTGGATGATACCAGAATAATGTGATGATGATTTGATAATTACGAATTAAATATTTTACAAATCACTTTTTGTCTCCTTCATATTCCCCCGTTAGGGGGTTAGGGGGCAGATTAAAGAATATAAGTAATATGAAAAAAGAAACAGGAAAAACAGTTCCATACAGCGAAATCTCGTTTGCCACTGAACCAACAAACAATACGAAATTCTGGCGGAGATTTATACCGTTACAAATTATTAAGTTCTTTACATTGAACCTTAAAATTATGCGTATTGTAGTGGGTGGACACTCATAAATCATGTAAAAAAGAGGAGGCTTGTCTGAAATCATTTCGGCAAGCTTCCTTTTTGTGTTGTTTTAATATGCAAAATATATAAATGCCAAACTACCGGAAGCAATTAATATCCAAAGCAATATGCCCAGAATGAGTGGTTTAATGCCAACAGACTTAATAGTATCTCTGGATAATCCAGCACCAATCATAAACAAGGTAAGTACTAAAAGTTTATGCGAAATATGTACAGTACCAGATGTTAAAACTTCGGGAACAGCCAGATATGTATTTATTACCATGGCAATAATAAACAGGAATATAAACCATGGAATACTCACTTTTTCTCCTTTTGCTTTGAAGTGGAATATTGTAAATATAGATAAAGGAATAATCCATAAAGCTCGCGTAAGTTTCACTGTTGTAGCTACTTTCAAAGCTTCTTCACCATAAACAGCTCCTGCACCAACTACAGAACTGGTGTCATGAATGGCTATAGCTGCCCATAGTCCAAACTGATGTTGTGTTAAGGAAAGCCAATGACCCATTACCGGAAAAATAAATAATGCAATTGCATTGAGTATAAAAATGGTTGCAAGTGAAACCGACATTTCACTTTCGTTGGCCTTTGCAATAGGGCCTACAGCAGCTATGGCACTTCCACCACAAATAGCAGTGCCAGAACCAATCAGATAAGAGGGTACTTTAGCTACTCCTAACCAACGACCAGCAACAATACCGATAAATAGTACTGATATTACTGAAACTATGGTAAAAAGCATACCATCAGCACCTGCTTGCAAGGATTCATTTAGATTCATGCCAAATCCGAGTCCTACAACTGATATTTGCAAAAGATATTTTGACGCAGTTTTATTGAAACGCGGAAATGGATTGCCAATGGTCAATGCCAATAGTAATCCCATAAATAGTGCTACAGGAGCCGTAACAGCTGGTAAAAAACAGGCCATTGCCATTGCAATATATAGAATGCTACCAGCATTTTTATATTTTTGTGTGGATGTTGTTTTTTCAGTATTCATAAACAATGCTTTAATTTTTATGAATACAAAGTTACACAGGAATTTCTACGCTTTTAAATCGTAGTTAATTATAGTTCATTACTTAAAGTTATAGTGTCTGGCATAGTCCATGAATAAGTCAGATAAACCATCCGATTCTCCATGTAATTGAATAAATTGGAATGAACGAATAATATTTAGATTCTCTAAATCTATAATCTTTAAAGTGTTGTTTCTCAATTCATTAATTATTGAGTGGATGGATAGAAATGCCATACAGGATGAATGAGTTAGATATGACTTAATGCTTTCAGTACTACCTAGTTGCATTTCACATATTAAGTCAGATATTTTTAAGTTATGAGGTTTCAGTGAGTGTGCTATTACCTCTAATGTACCTGAGCCAGGTTCACGCAAAACCATGGGTATTTTTTTTAGTTCTTCTGTATTAATCACTTCAGCAGTAAAATTGTTTTTAACCGATGTTACTAATACAATTTCATCATTCACAAAGTCAGTATATTTAAATGAACTATTTTTTGCTTGTCCTTCAACAATACCAAAATCAATTTCATTGTTTTTAAGAGCATTCTCAATTTGCTCTGTATTACTTATAATCAGACTTATCTGAATTTCGCTGTATCGTTTGTGAAAGTCAGCCAGAATAGGAGGGAGGAGGTATTGTGCGATAGTAGTACTTGCTCCGATACGTAAAATTCCTTTGTGTGTTTCTGTGAATGAGTTCAGTTCGAACTCAAGAGTACTATATATCCCAAAAATTTGATTGCAGTAGTGTAATAATACTCCACCAGCTTTTGTGAGTTTTATTTTGCTTCCGTTTCTTTCAAATAATCGTATTCTAAAGTGATTTTCAATTTCTTGAATATGCTTTGATACAGCCGGTTGTGTGATAAATAACTCTTCGGCTGCTTTCGTAAAATTCAATCGTTTTGCTACAGTATAAAACACTTTTAGTCTGAAATCAAACATACTTTATCTTTTTGTTGATGGCTATCATTAATGCATCGGGAGCTTTACAGGGTTTCCAATCGTTGAGACCAACAAAAGCTAATTCGGTTTCGGCCTCGTTTATCAATTCATTTTGTTCGTTATAAAGCTTATAATCAAACCAAATACGGACTCCTTTTATTGCTTTGAGTCTTGTTTTTACAGTCAATAATTCGTCGTATTGCGTAATTTTTATAAACTTAAAGTTCATTTTAATAACAGGACACATTATTCCAGCGGCCTCTAGTGAACTGTATGGTATGCCAATGCTACGAAACAATTCCCAGCGGGCTGTTTCGTAGTATTTTGCATAATTGGCATGATGCATTGTTCCCATACGGTCGGTGTCGGGGTATTGAACCCTAAACCGATATTCGTGTGAAATCATTCGTCAAATCTTTGTAATAGTGTTACTTAGTGATTGCAAACGTGGGCGTCAGAGCTGTGATGTTCATCATGAGCAGCACAATTTGCACCACCATCGGTAATTTTTCCTGCTAAGTAATCATTAACCAAAACATCCACATCGCCGCTACAATTACGAATCACTTCGATGTTTTGAGCTTTCAGCACATTAACTGCACCATTACCTATACCTCCGGCAAGCATAACCTTTACATTCATTTCAGCCAAATCGTATGCAATGTTCGATTTACAGCCACAGCCTTTGGGCGATTCTAAAGTTTGTTTATTCACTACTTTATTATCTTCAACAGTAAAAATACTGTAAAATTCACAATGACCAAAATGTTGGTCAATCGTATTTCCTTCTTTTGTTGGAATAGCAATTTTCATATT
>RRZT010885496.1_pt1 | contig 22280 bp, 23 predicted proteins | sample 2165551 | NCBI WGS metagenome assembly RRZT01 (sample SAMN10456910, study PRJNA506462) | wastewater metagenome | biome: wastewater; feature: sludge; material: wastewater sludge; isolation source: wastewater sludge with Escherichia coli K12::gfp cells carrying plasmid... | place: USA: Moscow, Idaho... | reverse complement strand
ATTCCATTTGGAGATTTTCTTTTATAAACTCAGTTTCATCTGTTTGATGATGCATCAACTTCTCATAATCCGATCTCTTTCTACTGTCTGCACAAGCCATCAGCGCTACAATACCGTTCCAGCTTATTTCAAGTTTAGTCCCTGATGTAAAAAAACTTCCATTCTGTTTCAGGTATTCCAAATAACGTTCATGTGGTTTTGTACTTGATACCAATTCGGTCCGATAATTTAATTCTTCACACCCCATGTATAATGTGACAAGTTCGCCTGAAACTACCTGCGACTTCATAATATAATCCATTGGCGCTATGATCTTTACATCACAAATGTTCGTGGGCTTTGCCATCACTTGAAGCGTATCTTCCAAATCACCTTTTTGCTTATCATATTTTAATAAAAAATCTCCTGATTTTTTTTGTTCATTCACCACAAAAACAGTATGACCTAATTCATTTGCAGTCACATCGAACTCTTTCCACAAATCCTTTATAAGGTTCTTGGGAATTAATAACTGACTATTTTTATCCATGCATGGCTCCAATCTGCGTGCTGAAACACGCGTACAAATAGAGAGGTTCGAAACTTGTCTGATTTCAAAATTTTCTACGATATTAACCTATTGCGGCTTGAGTTTTTGCATTCCTTCTAATAAGGCAGAACTCTGCTCTGCGACCTGTCTTGACGTTAATCCCATCTCTTTTAATACTGCTTCTGCTTCTGCAACAGAGATTCCGCCAGGTTTACCAGTTTGTTCCATGACCTTTACAGCAGTAAGGAGTTTGTCTGGAATGATGACGATAGGTTTGCCTGCGGCTGCATTTAATAACGCAGCTCTCTCGATGACCTGATTGTTGAACTGCTTTGTAGTCTGACGAATTCCTTCTTCTTTACATGCTTCTGCTGCCATCCTCATCTCATCTGCCTTCAGAAAATCTCCGGCATGTTCTGCTTTCTTCGCATCTTCAAGTAGTTCCTCGCCCATTTTATCCCAGTGATTCGCTTTATATTCCATTGTTTTTCCAACTGCTTCTACATCTGAAAAATTCTTATTTTTCTCTCTGACAGCCGCCATGAGATCCTCATTTCTGGATCCATAACTTTCTGTAGATAGTCTGTCCCCCGCAGTCTGATCCATTTTATGAGCGTATTCATCAATCACGTCTGAATCTACTTCGTGCAATCCTCTGCTTCCTGTCTTTTTAAGTGGAATTTCTCCATCTCTCGCGGCTTTATAGAATTCTTCATTATAGATTCGTTTTGCATCTTTTTCCGGAATATCTACAAAGGAATCTCCTTTTACAGTTTTTCCAGTTCTAACATCGAGTGCATTTTTCTGCTTTAATCGGAAGGTCACATCCTTATCATAACCTGATTTGTCTCCAGAAATCTGACCATCTACCTTTGGTTTGCTTTTCGTTGCTGAATAGTCAAACGCCGATGTTTCTTTTCCAAGAGTTCCTTTTTTGGCAAAAGCAGCTGTTGCTGTTTTACCCTCCATCGAATTCGTTGCTTTCACAACTTCAATATCATCCACTGATACTCCATATTCGTCTGCTAATCTCTTTTTTGTATTATCAATTGAAGTTTCGTATGTTTCCTCCATTTGCTGATTAAAACCTTTTCTGAGTTTTTGCCCTGTTTCTCCCGGAAGATCATTCATCTGATGCATTGCATGTTTATCCATCTGCACTTTTTCTACGGAATCTTTAAATGCCTTCTTCGCTTTTAAGGAATCTGGATTCTTTTCCAATGCTTTTCTAGCAGATTCTAATTGTTGTATTTTCTTCAGCCCTTCCTTTCTGCCACTAAAAAATGCTTCATCTCTTTTTAAAAGATCACCACTATCTTCTATATTTTTACGACTCTTTTTAATTAATTCCAATGCTTCTTCTTCAGCTTTTCCAGCCTGTTTCGCGAACTGGTCCACCGCAGTCTGTTTATTCAATGCGAGTCCCTGATGCAGTTCGTCTAATTTTTTTGCAAGATTATTCTTAGCTGCCTGTATCTCACCCTTTATTTCATCCGCATTGTCCTTAATGTATTTTACTGCTCCTTTTCCACCCTTAACTGCAGTTTTTATACCTCCCTCAACAATTCTTCCCATGATTTCGTCTTTAATTGTTTGTTCTGCTGCAAGCTTAAAGGCTTCAAGTGCAGAGTCTCCACCTTTGTCTACATAGTCCTTCATTGTCATCAATGCTTTTGCACCTTCAAATCCAATTTCAGACGTTCCCCCTGTTGCAATCCCAACAAGCGTTTTTAAAGCCATTGACTTATAGGACTCACCTCTTGCAATTTCTTCCCCGGATAATTTTGCCATATCAATCAAATCACCACCGAGTCCCTGCCCTTTAGGTAACTGATCTTCTGGCAAAGTATCTCCAAATAAATGTTTTCCATAAACCCTTTTTATCTTTTCATAATCATCTCTTGAAAGTCCCACACCATTTTTCATACCAGATTCCATTTTATTGATTTTTGTAATCATATCACCAGGCTCACCGTCACCCTTATAAAGCCCTTTGGCATTTCCAGTATAAATTTCTTTCTTCACATGATGAATTCGCTCAAGCATTTTTGCATTTTCTTTTTGTTCTTCAACTAATTCATCAATCGCTTTGTCATTTGCAGTGTCTCGTTGCCCTAATTTTTTTGCAGTCTCATGTGCCATCTTCTTGTCAGCTTCTATATCAGACTCAGCTCTTTCAAAATCGTCCACTCGAATTTCATTTCCCGATGCATCATCGATCCATTTTCCAGTTTTAGGATCATATTTTACATGATAAATTCTTCCATCTGTCTTTCCAACAAGTACTCTGTCCGGAACTTCCTCTCCCGTTTTTCCATCAAACGGATCATCTTCTCCTTTTTTCTTCAGAAGTTCAGCAAGCATAGCTATAAAAGGGGCAGAAAGAACACCTGCCGCCGCAGTTGCAACACTGTCAGGACCTGGAACCTTGTTTGTTCCTCCAAACCCCGCCAAGGAGTTGATCAGATTTTTCAACTCATTCTTTTCACTTTCTGTCAGATCACTGTTGTCGATCTGATCAGTTTCGTCAGTATCTGCATTATCTTCTGCTATTACATTTTCAATCATTGCTGTGACATTTCCATTCTGGTCTACAACAATTCTCTTTTCACTTGAACTACCTTGTTCATTCTCCACGCTAAAATAATAGACATTCTCTTCTGTGACCGGCTTTTCACTTTCTCCAAATTCACAATTTGCAGTAAATAACCACAGTCTGTCCCCATTCGGCCGTATAACAGGTTCCCCCAGATTTACGCTGCCTTGAACGGCTGCTCCACCACTTGCACGAATCAGACTGGCCGTCTTCAAATCAGAGCTGCTTGTAATACTTCCAGACAACACCAGCTGTTTCCCTTCCACTGCCTTTGTATCAATATCCAACTGAATGAATCCCGTGTCCACTACTGGTTCAGAGTCTATCTGATTCTCTGAAAACGGAATAACTTCTGCGATTGCCTCAATTCCCTGAATATGCCCCAATACGGTAGCGTAATTGCTTTCAGCAGCACTCATGGCAGATCCCAAACCATTCCCCCGGTTGTCTGAACTGCCTTCATATTGATAATGACCATTGCCTTCACCAGATGCATCAATACAAAATGTCATCCCAAGATGGTCAAATTCTTTCAGATGTATAAAGGTTCTGATCGTTCGATTGGCTGAATATGCCAGATCATAAGTTCTTCCTACATAATCAATATCTTCATACTCCTCCAGCTCTGTCTCTGCGCTGCTTCTTTCGAGAATGATCATCTCTCGACCTCTTGCTGACGTAAGATTTGTAAAGGTTCCCTCTGAAAGGTACTCATCTGGATTATTTCTTACTTTCTCTACAAATTCCGGCCAACTTCCAGAAGTATATGCATAGACCGAATACGTTGCAGATGCATTACTACTTACATACTCGACATTTATGTCATGACTATAGACCGTTGGTGTACTGATTCCATAACTATACGGTGCTCCGTATTCATTGTCCTCAGATGCTTCCAAAGTTGTTGGGACAGAAACAATAATTTCGCCTGGTTCTGTTGTTTCACCATTGTCTATCGAAAATTGAGTACGGAACTGGTTCCCCTCATAAATATCAAGTGATTCCACTATGTTATAATTATTAGCATAAACATAACTTCCCTGTGCAAACAGGCTAAAGATCAATAAAAAAATCCACCCTTTTCTTCTCATCCTAATTGCACCCCCTTTAACAATTCCGCAAGTTGCATGAACCCAAAAAATGTCAAAAAGCTTACTGTTGTTATGATTATCATCAGGGTCTTTTTTCTTTTCGCGTACTTGACTCCTTCTGCCGAAAGCATGCCTCCACTCCCCATAATGCCAGTAGAAATAAATGCCTGGACAGTATCCCAACCCAGATAAAATCTTCCTACCAGTGCAAACATTGTAAATGGAATTAATAACAAATATGCTTTATCAAAAAGCTGATTAAATAGAATCTTGTCTGAAATGAACCTTCCTGCGATCCATTTTGTTATGGCGAGCAGTATGAAAAGATAACTACTTAGGACTATAAAACTAATCAGTCTTCCACTGAATGAAGCCTGATTATCAAACGCCAGAAGAAATGAAAGCATTAGCACACATACTATCTTAATTTTACCCATTCCATTTCCTCCCTATACCAAAAAGTCCCATGAGAGCATCACGATGAGACCTATCGCTGTTGTCAGAAAAAGTGATAAGAAAATCCGATCTTTAGATGCCTTTTTTATTGTTCGAAATATAGGATTAAGAGACCATAAAACACCTGATATCCCAAATGCAATTGCTGTTCTGCTTCCAAATGCAATATTCAGGATCAATCCAAATAAAAGTCCAACCATTGGTGCTGTATAAGATAATGCCATTTGTTTGATTGCTTGTTCCAGTGATATTGATTTATTGGTAATTCGGATGAATACCCATACAAAAAAACTGAGTACGATCACTCCCAGTGTTCCCATTAGAATCCCCTTTATCGCAAGGGTTGCAATCTCTGGTATGCCAATTTCCTTGACTGCCCTTTGGTCAAGTCCAGTCTGCCAGAATAATAATCCAAATGCTATTCCGGAAATTATAATTGCTATGTACCATGGTACTTTTTCAAGTTCATGTTCCAGCATGCCTGCTGGATTCATCCATTTTAACAGACTGACTTTTGGGTGTTTTATCATCTTTTCATCCATAACTCTACCTCTCTTCAGAAATTTTAACGTGCCGCAACAAAGTCAAAGTTAACAGTAGCTCCCTTTCCATCTTCAGTTAAAAATTCAATCGTACAGAAACCCGTCATCATCATTTGTTCAACATCATCCACAATTACCATTGTAGCTTCAGCATTAAAAGTTGCAGTAGCAAGATCTGTGACCTGTGAACTTCCCGTAAGCTGATTCTCAATTAAGTCAATCGTCATAGCCGGCATATCAGAATATCCTTCATATTCTTCATCATAAAATCCAAATATTAATTGATCTCCTTCTAAAATAATTCTAATAAATAGAGTGTTTTGTAAAATACTGAGGTCTTCTTCCGTCATTCCCATATCTGCAATATTATCTGAGAAACTAACCTTTACACTGCCCGAATAAGTTCCATTGAGCTGATCCAGCGAATACAGTTCCGCAGCTATTTCTTCTGTACTTTTTTCTGTGGTCTGCTCTGTAAGTGGTTCTGTAGCTTGCTCTGTAACAGGTTCTGTCACTTGCTCTGTAACTTCTACTTTGTCCAAGCCATCTTGTGTGTCTCGTATCTTCAGGCTATTTAATATCTTATTTCTCTGGGTCGCCCCCAGGATCAGCACTATCACCACAAGAAATATTGCTCCTATCAATATCCCTGTTCTTTTTCCGTTAACGTCATGTCCTTTATCTTGTACTGTCATTTTCTCTTCCTGATCAAGAGCTATCTCCTCAGGTATGGATCCTGTTTCCTCATCTTTCCATCCACATTCGCCACAAAATAAAGAATTCTCCTCCATTTCCGTACCGCAATTTCCGCAAAATCGTGCCATATTGTCCCCTCCCCTTTTTTATTTATCACTTATGTTCCATTTCTATCTTCTTTTATTGATCAAAAAAATCAGTCCCCCACCAGTCAAAAACATTACTATTTGCCCCATGCCTAACCCTGTATCTTTCTCCATCGCATTAATAAAGGGTGCTTTCTCTAAATATCTAACTTTTGTAGTTGAAGTACCATCTGCCTTCAAATATACCGAGTTTCCAATCTTTTTTGTAAAACCATCAACTTGTTTCCCATCCGGTAAATAAAATGTATAGCTGATATTGTAGGTATACCTTCCTGGAATCCCATCTGAACGTTCTCCACCTTCCCGCCGAATCTCTGTAATCACTGCTGTAGCACTTTCTCCTGCAACTTTTAGAATAATATCTGATATTGGAATTAACATCATTGCGATTCCAAGCAGCGTTATGAATATCCGTGGAATGATTTTACTTTCATTTTTCATTTTTGCTCCCCTCTAAGCATGGCTCAACTTTTCTAATTACTATATTTTACCATATTTACACGTCAACATACATCATTCTATCCCTAATTGTGCCAAATATAAGTTTGAAAGAAACATCCTGCAATGCCTTCATATAAAATGCTGCAAAAAAAATCATCCAAACAAATCCTGGATGATTTTTTTAAATGTTATCTCTTCTTTTTGATTATTATTTCTTTGATTAGTATTTCTATGTTATTCCCTATTATTATTCACCTGCTTTATATTCCAATCTAATAACTTATAAATCCAACTGTTAATATCAGCAAAAACATATCCATTTTTCTCTGCCTTACCCGTATCCATTGTAAAGTCATTATTACATCCATTATATGGCGCGTAATCACCGTTTTTCGATAAAATTGCTTGCTTTCCTGTCTTTCTTTCAATATATGAAATAATATCTTTGATTGCAACTTCACCTCTTGAGCACCCATTTATAGCCCCTTGTACAGGATAGTCTACTAACCATGATATAAATTTTCCTGCTTCCTCTTCCTGTATTAAAGACATTCTATGAGGCAAGTCATCTATATACATTGGTTTCTCATTCATTACATGTTCAACATCCATGTTTTTCCTAATAAACATTAGACTCCATCATCTCTTTTATTGAAACTTCCGGATGACGATATTGATAATCTGTTTTCTTTTTACTCATTGAAGCATAGCGAATTGCTTCCTTCGGACACATATGCATACACGCAAAACAGGACTCACAATGATTCTCAAATATTGGGGACTTCACGTTTGTTTTCTTTGCCTCCATATGAATATTATTCATTGGACAAATTTTTTCGCACATCCCACAACCATTACAAGTGGCTGGATTTACCTTCATGTTATAAAAACCCATCCCCACTCTTGCAAGTGGTTTCATGACTTTCGTAACCATATGATATCCAAAATGGTAGGATGATTTTTCAGTTATTGCTCTTGCATAAATTTCCTTTGCATGCTCTTTTATTGTTTTTTCAGCAGATTCTAACATCTTTGGAATTGCAGATTTTTTCGTTTCGAAAATAATACTGTTATCCGGTAACACCACCTCATAATTCGCCAAAAGCCTTTGCTTTGTAAAAATCTGATTCAAATTATAAAGGGCATTACCAAGTGTTTCTCCATAATTTGCATAAAGAAATAAATAACAATTCTCATTTAAACGTAGTTTTTTTGCAAACTCTTTTACCACATTAGGGGTATCTAAAAAATAGGTTGGATAAATAATCCCCACCATATCACTTTGATCCTCAATACTCTTATGTTTTATCACTTTTTGAATGGGAACGATACTGATTTCAAGGGATTCACCTTCCAGACCTTGATTATTTTTACCTGCTTCTTGTTCCATTTCTTCTTTTAACTTTTTTGAAATATACAATGAATTACCTGTTCCTGAAAAATAATAAAAACTAGCTTTCATGTTTTTTTCCTCTTTCTTTGTTCTTATGTACATTTTTTGTTGACATGTGCATTATATTGCACATAATTTGGTAAAGAAAAAGCAAATCTTTCCATTTGCTTTTTTTCTGTCTCCTTAAGATTATTAATCTGTTTTATGGTCGCTTTACTGTTTTGGCGTAGTTTTTAACTGATTGAGGTATTCATTATAAGTCATTTTCCCCTGATACAAAGTATCAAATATATCTTCACAACTATATAAGAGAATCGACTTTAAATTACCTACAACCTCCTCCATCTGATGCAAAAATCCCATTCCATCCACTTGATAAATCGTACTTCGAGATTCTTGAGTTTTGATTACAATTCCCGCTTCATGCATCATTTTTAAATGTTTTGAAATAACTGAACGATGCTTGCAAAAATTCGCCGAAATCGTCTGAATATCAGAAGGTCCATTCACTGCCAGTATTTTTAAAATCTCAATTCTGATTGGTTGTGATAATACTTTAAAAATGACATGATCAAAAAGAATATCTACTTGCTGCAAATCCAATTTGGTTTCTTCCATAAAACTCCTTTAACAAATCTTACTCTTATTATATGTGCATATCTTTGCACACGTCAAGACTTATTTATTATATTTACACTATTTTATTATAAAAATTTATCTTCTTCTAGTATTTTCATCCCCTACCCCATTCAATCCCATTTGTTATAAGATTTAATATTGATTGTTATATAGGTCTTAATTTACAACCAAATTTACGCTCAAAAAGAAATAAAAATACACTAAATCACGATACTTTACAATACACATTTTTTTCCATAATCACTAAAACCACTGAAAATACTAGGCTTTACTGACATTCTTTTACAACTCGTATGGCGTCCCAAAGTCACCCCTTAAAGTTCGTAAGGTGTGACTTGATAAACATAATAATTCAACCAATTCGTATATAGCGCATTGCAATGCGATCTCCACTGCAATAGTGGTTTCTGGTTGCTGTCATCCTGTGGATAATAATTCACTGGGACTTCTATTGTAAGTCCTTTGTTCTTATCTCTCATATATTCATTATGAAGTGTATAACGATCATATTCTGGATGACCCATAACAAATACATGTTTCCCACCATCTGCGATCGCCAAAAAGACACCTGCCTCTTCTGACTCAGCCAGTACAGTCAGTTCCTGACTCTGATGGATTGCGTCACTGCTGACCGTAGTGTATCTGCTGTGAGGCGCTAGAAAATAATCATCAAATCCCCTGACTAATGGTTCTTTTCTGTTATCGACCTTATGCGCAAACACACCAAATAATTTCTCATCTAGTAATTCTTTATCAAGCCCATAATGATAGAACAACCCGGCTTGTGCGCCCCAACAGATATGAAGTGTCGAAGTAACATGCGTTTTTGACCACTCCATGATCTCGCAGAGTTCTTCCCAATAATCCACTTCTTCGAATTCCATCTGTTCCACAGGTGCACCTGTAATAATCAGACCATCATATTTGTTGTGTTTTAACTCCTGGAAGGAATTATAAAATTGATTCAGATGGTTGGTTGGCGTATTTACTGAAATATGACTTCCTGTATTCATGAATGTAACATCTACCTGTAATGGCGTATTGGAAAAAGCACGAAGCAATTGCAGCTCTGTATCTTGTTTTACTGGCATCAGGTTCAGGATACATATTTGAAGAGGTCGAATATTCTGTGAGAGCGCACGATTCTCATCCATCACAAATATATTTTCATTTTCCAGAATTTCCTTTGCAGGCAGGTCACTTTGAATTTTTATTGGCATAGTTTTCCCTCATCCTTATTTATTTCAGCTTAAGAAACGGTCTTTGAATTCCTGCTCGCTGATAATAGGTACTGATAGTTCTTTTGCTTTTTTATTTTTTGAAGAAGATGACTGTGTATCGTTATTGATCAGATAACTGGTCTTTGCTGTAACACTTCCGGTTACTTTGCCACCCAGGTTTTCAATTACTGTTTGTAGTTCTTTTCGATTTTCAAACGTTTCCAGCGAGCCTGTAATAACAAATGTCATCTGATCGAGTACCGTTCCTACGCTCTGTTCCTCCTGCTCGATGTTCAGTTCTGCTAGCAAAAGATCTAGTGCAGTCTTATTCTTTTCATTTTCAAAATACTGCACGATGGCAAGTGCGATCACTTCCCCAATTCCACCTATGCTGCTCAATGTTTCAAGGTCTGCATTTCTTAAAGCATCTATATCCTGTTTGAAGAATCTGCTCAGCATTTTTGCATTCGCAGGTCCGATATTTGCAATACCAAGCGCATAGATGACTCGTGCAAGATTTGTTCTCCTTGAAGTTTCAATGCTTGCGATCAGATTCTGATATGATTTTTCTCCAAATCCCTCCATTGTGATGATTTCAGACTGAAAACGATTCAGATGATAAAGATCTGCAAACGTATGAATAAATCCTTTTCCAATAAATTTCTCAAGCGTTGCTTCAGACAGACCATCCACATTCATGGCGTCCCGGCTTACAAAATGACTGAACGATTTCAATTTTTTGATGTCACAGGAAGGATTGGGACAGATAAGAACTTCTGCTTCATTTTCCTTTACTATAACAGTCTTGCTTTCACATACCGGGCATTTCTCCGGAATCTGAATCTGATTGCTGCGTGTCAGATTCTCAGCGATCTGAGGGATGATCATGTTTGCTTTATATACTGTAATGACGTCTCCGATTCCAAGCTGTAGATTTTTAAGGATACTCAAATTATGAACGGACGCTCTGCTCACAGTCGTACCTTCCAGTTCAACAGGTTCAAAAATCGCAACGGGATTGATCAGACCAGTTCTGCTTGGACTCCATTCAATTTCCCGTAATACTGTTTCTCTTGTTTCATCTGCCCATTTGAATGCAATGGAATCTCTTGGAAACTTTGAAGTGCTGCCAAGACTTTCACCATATGCAATATCGTCATAACACAATACAAGTCCGTCAGTTGGAATATCGTATGTCTGTATTCTTTCTGAGAATTCCTCAACCACATCCAAAATTGAATTTTGATCTACTTCTACTGCTCCTGCAACTTCAAATCCCAGTCCGGACAGAAAATCCATCTGAACTTTTCTAGAATTATGAAAGTCCATCTCCTCTGCTTTCACAAGCGAGAATGCATAAAACCTGACATTTCTTGCCGCAGTGATTTCATTATTCAACTGTCTGACTGATCCACTGCATAGATTTCTTGGGTTCTTATACTTTTCTTCAATATCAGCAATGTTTTCATTAATCTTATTAAAATCCGAATAGGTAATGACTGCCTCTCCACGCAAAATCACCTCATTCTGAAATGGGATCGATAACGGCAGATTCTTGAATTTGAATGCGTTATTTGTAACGACTTCTCCAATTTCACCATTGCCACGTGTAACTGCCTTCATTAATTTCCCATTACGATATGTCAGTACAATGGTAAGACCATCCATTTTCCAGGACAGTATCCCCTTTTGATTCCCAAGCCATGCTTTTAATTCTTCTCTGTCTTTTGTCTTTCCAAGAGATAGCATTTGTTTTTCATGCCGTTCTTTTGGCAGTTCATTTACTGCTTCATATCCAACTTTTACAGTAGGGCTGTCAGCCATTACAATTCCACATGTTTCTTCCAGTGCCACAAGTTCGTCATAATATTTATCATAATCATAATTGGACATGATCTCCCGATCCTGCGCGTAGTAGACCTTGGAAGCTTCCTGCAGGATTTGGATCAGTTCTTTCATTCTGTCCATATTTTTATTCTCATTCATGGGGATCCATCCATTTTCTATTTTGATCTTTTTTTAACTGTTGAGGTTTTTTCACACAATTGATATAATTCTGTTCTCTCAGCTTCAGTAAGCTCTCTATATTCTCCATATTTCAACCCGTCCAGTCTGATGTTCATGATCCTGGTTCGTTTTAGCTTAACGACCTGATATCCCAGTTCCTTGCACATTCGTCTGATCTGCCTATTCAGTCCTTGCGTGAGTACGATCTCAACAGAATATGGTCCGGTCTGTCTGATCTGGCATGGTTTTGTCTTAACCTTTAATTCTTTCAGAAAAACACCCTGTTTCATCTGTTCCAGAAATTCTGGTGTGATTTTCTTATGCAGTTTGACCTGATATTCTTTTTCATGTTCATGTTCCGCGCGTGTAATTTTCTGAATCAGATCCCCGTCATTGCTCATGAGCATCAATCCTTCAGACTCTTTGTCAAGTCGTCCGGCATAAGTGACTCTGATCGGATAATTCATATATTCTGTAATTGTGATCTCAGCATGTTCATCTTTTTCTGTACAGGTAACACCTTCAGGCTTATAGAAGGCCAGCACTACCTTTTTAGTTGCTTTGGTTACTGGTTTTCCATTTACAACAACCTGCATCTCCATGGTGATTCTGTCTCCAAGTCCAGCAGGAGAACCATCCACGAATACTTTCCCTGATTCAATCAGTCGGTCTGCTTCTCTTCTGGAGCAGACACCCTGATCTGCCAGATATTTATTTAAACGTACATCTTCTTTCTTTTCCAAGAAAAGCTCCCCCTTTGGTAACATGCAAAATGCGACACTAGATACTCTTGTCATTATACTTGAAAAACGTTATCTGCGCAATTGCGTTTGAATATAGTCTGTTATAGTTAAATACTATAGCAACATTTGACTCTTTCCTTGAACAAAAAAGGACCTTCGATGAGTAACACATCAAAGATCCTTCATAATTTTAGGTTATTTAGCAGATACCCTGTGCTGTCATCGCAATTGCAACTTTTTCAAAACCTGCAATGTTTGCTCCTGCAACATAGTTTCCTTCAAGATCATAACGTTTGGAAGCTGCATCAAGATTGTGGAAGATATCGATCATAATATTTTTAAGTCTTCCATCAACTTCATCAAATGTCCAGCTGAGTCTTTCACTGTTCTGTGACATTTCGAGTGCACTTGTTGCTACACCGCCTGCATTTGCTGCTTTTCCAGGTAAGAACCATACTTTATTTTTCTGAAGATATTCAGTTGCTTCAAATGTAGTAGGCATGTTCGCACCTTCACAAACGGCCATACAACCATTTGCTACAAGCATTTTTGCATCTTCAAGATCAAGTTCATTCTGAGTAGCACAAGGAAGTGCGATATCAACTTTAACGCTCCATACGCCTTTTCCTTCATGATATTCTGAATTAGGTCTGTAGTTTTTATACTCTGTGAGTCTTTCTCTTCTTACTTCTTTAATTTCTTTAATTGCTTCTACATCGATTCCGTCTGGATCGTATACCCATCCTGTTGAGTCTGATGCGGTTACAACTTTTGCGCCCATTTCATGTGCTTTTTCAGTTGCATAGATCGCAACATTTCCTGATCCGGAAACTGAAACTGTTTTGCCTTTGATATCTGAGCCATTACATTTTAACATTTCTTCTGTAATGTAAAGAAGACCATATCCTGTCGCTTCTGTTCTAGCAAGAGAACCACCATATGTTAGACCTTTTCCGGTCAATACGCCTTCGTAAAGTCCTCTGATTCTTTTATACTGTCCAAACAGATAACCGATCTCTCTTGCACCTGTACCAATATCACCTGCAGGTACGTCTGTATCAGCTCCGATGTATTTGCTTAATTCTGTCATAAAGCTCTGGCAGAATGCCATCACTTCTCTATCAGATTTTCCTTTAGGATCAAAGTCAGATCCACCTTTACCACCACCAATTGGAAGTCCTGTCAAAGAGTTTTTGAAAATCTGTTCAAATCCGAGGAATTTTATGATTCCAAGGTTTACACTTGGATGTAAACGAAGTCCGCCTTTGTAAGGTCCGATCGCACTGTTGAACTGCACACGAAAACCTGTGTTTACCTGAACCTGTCCTTTATCATCAACCCATGGTACTCTGAACATAAGCTGTCTTTCAGGATTTACGATTCTTTCCAGTAAAGCGTCTCTTCTGTAAGCATCTTCATTTGCTTCTACAACAACTCTTAAGGATTCCATTACTTCTTTTACTGCCTGAATAAATTCCGGCTGGGAAGGATTTTTCTCTACGACCTGTGCAATTACCTCATCAACATATGACATCAATGTGTCCTCCTTTAAAATATCGCAATATAGTTTTGGACAGTATTTACATTTTGTTTCTCTGCATTATTGTATACTATCCAAAATGAATTATATTACGCATAGAAAAAAAAGACAAGCACTTTATCACTTTGATTCAATAAATTTTTATTTTTACTCAAATGGATATCTGACACCCCACTCATTTCTAAGTGAATCCATCATTTTCATGACTCTGATGGTCTCTTCATGTGGCATTTCATCACATTCAAGCATACCTTCTTCCAGTGCTTTTTTGCTGGCGATCACTTCATATTCATAGCCCGTGATCTGATCAGGTCTATGGTAGGATGCTATTTCCTGATACTGTTCATTAAATACTTTCATGGATTCAAAGTTATTAATATTTTCAATGATGATAAATCCTTTTGAACCATAAATAATACCTTTTCGATCGCTCATTCCCATCATGGTACTATTGAGAACTGCCATTTTCCCATCTTTGAATACTATGGTAATACTGTTCTGCTCATCCATCCCGGTTTCTGTATAAGTACATACTGAAGAGACTTTTTCAACATCTGTTCCAAAAATCATGGAAGCAAAATTGATCGCATAGACACCCAGATCTAGTAATGAACCACCTGCAAGTGCAGGATCCTGCATTCTCTGTACATGATTTAATGTATATCCAAGATTCCCAGTCAGCAAACATGGTGTACCTATCACTCCGGATGCAATCACATCTTTCATTGTGTTAAGAAATGGCATGTATCTTGTCCAGATCGCTTCAGTCATAAAAACCTTCTTATCTTTAGCGAGTTTACATAATTCTTCAGCCTGTTCCGCGTTTGCAGTAAAAGCCTTCTCACATAAAACAGGTTTTGCTGCCTCTATACATAATTTACAATGATCAAAGTGATGCGAATGTGGTGTCGCTACATAGACCAGACCGATCTGTGGGTCAGCAAGCATCTCTTCATATGATCCATATGCTTTTTCAAATCCAAATTTTTCAGCAAATTCTTCTGCTTTTTTCAGATCTCTTGAAGCAACTGCATATGCTTTTACGTCTTCCAGACCTGCTATGGTTCTTGCCATTGTTTCAGCGATTTTTCCTGCGCCAAGGATTGCCAGATTAAGTGTACCCATAAATTTAACCCTCCATTTTTGATTACCTATGATGACTTAGTTACTGCTATATTGTATCACAATCAGTCAAAAAAAGATGCTGCACTTTACATTTGCAGCATCTTTTTTTCTTGATTACATTCCTATTTCAGCACAGATTAGCTCTGTACATTATTATTTCAACTATTCAAGAAATTCAGATTTGATATATCCTGTCTGTCCTTTATAATCGACCTTAGTCCATCCATCTGCCTGTTCCATGATCAGTCCAAATTCATCGCCCTGATATGCAACACCAAGTTTATCAGCTGTTTCACTGGCTGCATTTCTGACATTGACCGTTTCCTTGACTCTTACATTTCCCTGCGTTGCTTCAGCTTCCTGTGTCTGTTCTTCTGCTTCTACCGTTTCTGCTGCTGTTTCCTGCGTTTCAACTACTTTCAGATAATCAGATTTGATAAATCCTTCCTGCTCTTCAAACATTACTCTGCTCCAACCATTTTCTTTGGATTCAAGTCTTGTATAACGTTCACCCTTAGGGGCTTTTCCAATCTTATCTGCCGTTTCACTGTCTGAACTCCTGACATTTACAGTATCTGTTGTCTCAACAATTTCTGTTGTTGAAGCAACTGTCTGTTCAGCAGCCTGTTCCGTTGTTTCCGTTTCATTTGAACTGACTTCTGTTGCAGCTGCCTGTTCTGTACTATTGTCACTAACAGTCGAATCGGGTTCTTCAATTGCGGCCAGTGCTTCTCCAACTTCTGTTTTGATCTTGGTCGGAAGTTCAGCAAGGAATGTCCTTAGACTTTCGTCCTGTTCCGTTGCTGCATTATAGCTCACCTCAACTCTGTTGAATAATTCTACTACATCATCCTGCGTTGAGAGTTCTTTTAAATATTCAGAAACTGTATCATCGATCTCACCTTCATAAATATACAGCTCTCCACTTTCATTTGGACAGATATACAGTGTGTTCAAAGCAGGTGCAAGTGTTTCGATATCATTGAACTTTACTTCATAATAAACGTAAGCCAGATAGGTGTTTTCAACCATTCCATCTTTTGTATACACTTTTATATTCTGATAGCTGTCGATATACTGACTCTTTTTCTCAAGTCGGATTTTTTCAGTTTCTTCAGTATAGTTTCTGCATGCAACAACCGTATCCATATCTCCATCAGCAAGAGCTGTATAGTATCTACTGATCAGATTATTGACTTCCGTATATTTGTTTTCTTCCAGCACGACCTCTGAAACCGGTTTTGCTGTCGCTAATGTGTTTGCTGAAATCTCAGCCTGAACTTCTCTGTCGCGGTCTCCAACCGTGATTGCCACGACAATTGCAATAACGAGCAACACTGCTGTAACTGCTACAAATACAGCCGTTTTTGTATTATTGATGACCCACTCTTTTCCCCTCAAAATCAACTGCAGTAAGTTCTGTAGTAATTCCCCTATTCCTGATTTTGATTTTTTCATAGATAGCACCTTTCCAGCAATTTCTTTGCCTGTGTGATGTAAATGCACCCGACAGGATTCGAACCTGCATCAAAGGCGTCGGAGGCCTACATTCTATCCATTGGACTACGGGTGCCTGATAAATGTTACGATTTTGTTACATCACAAAAGCAATTGTAACATACAAGCACCTGGTTGTCTAGTCATCTTTCTTTACACCGATTGGTGCCAATATCAGCTGTCCAGACAGTCTTAATCTGTTGACTATCACATCAGACTAAGACTGGAATTCGACATCAGTTGAAGACTGTGACTATGACATCTGGCTGAGCTGATTCTCTTTTCTCGAAAAATAATAAATACTGTCTGAAAGGACTTCTTCGTCCTCCACCTGTGTCTCGTTGACCTCTTTGACCATTTCAATTAATGTTTGTGCCTTTTCAAGCCCATTAACAGGAATCAGTATTACTTCATGCACAGAACTGGGAAGAATAAAAATGTCCTTATGAAGATATTCAGCAAAATCCCTGACTATATTCTCATATAAAATACATGCTGCACCATGAATTCTCGTTTTATTGCTTAAGACATACATGGCAATTTCTTTCCCCTCCACTTCCCATTGAAGATCTACAGGTTCAGGTGTGTCTTCCATTAATTCTGTTATGACTTCTTCCATGCTTTTTAACTCCGCGCCAAGTAAATTAGGTGTGTTCCTGATTGCATCCTCATATAGTGTCTCTGCATCTACACTCCACATATTACAATGACTATTATGGATCAGGATACTTCCATTTCCAAAGCTGTCGCAAATCATGAGGCAGTAGAACACAATTGCAAGATCAAGATATTTTATATGTGGAATGTCACTTAGAAGATCCTGGTTCTTATCAAAATTAATCAGTTTGTAAACTATTCTGTGCCTGACACTTTTATAGTCTGTAAAAAATTCAATATTAATATTCTCATCTATTTTATTATCGTGATATGCCTGAATCAGGCGTTTGAATATTTCTGAAAATGTAGTTCCTTCGCAATAACTTTCATATAACCCATTCAGATAAATTGTCGGTGCTATATTACATCCATCTTCCATGATGGTCAGACCATGAAGTGTGACTCCATTGTTTTTTGACACCTGGTTGATCGCTACTTTTGTCCCGTCACAAAAATATTTTTCTGCTGCAGTTAGTACTTTATCCTTAAATAATTCAAATTCCATGCTGATGACCCCGCTCTTTCAAAATATAGTTTTTTGATAACCAAAAAAGACAACTGAAAGCATATGCTTTCGGTTGTCTTACAGTCAGAATCATATCATGTATCTTATTATACGCGGGACAGGTATTCTCCTGATCTCGTGTCGATCTTGATCACATCTTCTTCTTCAACAAAAAGAGGTACATAAACGGTTGCTCCTGTTTCTACCACTGCAGGTTTTGTTGCTCCCTGAGCTGTATCACCTTTGAAACCTGGTTCTGTATTGATGATCTTAAGTTCAACAAAGAGTGGTGGTTCCACAGCAAACACATTTCCATTGTGGGAACAGACTTTACACATTTCATTTTCTTTTACAAATTTAAGCGCATCTCCGATTGAACTTGGATCTAATGCGATCTGTTCATAGGATTCTACATCCATGAAATGACATAAATCACCATCTGCATAAAGATACTGCATATCTTTTCTATCAATACGTGCCTGCGGACATTTTTCTGAAGGTCTGAAAGTTTTTTCGACCACACCGCCGCTCTTGATGTTTTTCAATTTTGTTCTAACGAATGCTGCGCCCTTACCGGGTTTTACATGTTGGAATTCGATGATCTGGTATATATTGTTATCGTACTCTATCGTTACACCATTCCTGAAATCACCTGCTGAAATCATTAAATATTCCTCCTAAAATTTATCAATACAATTCTAATATAGTTTATAATAAAACATACATTTTTACAACTCTTTTTTTATGATCGCATCAATCGCATGCAGATAACCGTTCAGCTCTAAACCATAGATTTGTTTATCACAGGCAGGCGCTGTTACTGAAATTTTCCTGAACTCTTCTCTTTTCGTGATATCTGAAATATGTATTTCGACCTTTGGAAAGGTAAGCGACATCAGTGCATCGTGGATCGCATAGCTGTAATGTGTGAATGCACCCGGATTAATAACAAGCCCCTGTGTTCCATCAAAATAAGAATCCTGAAGCCTGTCAATGATCGCTCCTTCATGATTGCTCTGGAATACTTCAATGGTACAATGTTCTTCTTCCGCTTTTTTTGCGATCATCTGAAGCAGTGCATCATAATCCTGATCTCCATACACGCTCTTTTCTCTGATTCCAAGAAAATTCAGATTTGGTCCGTTAATTACGAGTAATTTCATACTGGTCTAGCGCCTCCTCAATTTCATCCAAGATCATTTCAAAGCTTTTATCATCTACGTCTATCACGATATCTGCTGTTTCTAAGTAGGCCGGATTGCGTTCTTGCAACATCGCAGCGATCTTTAGCTCAGGGTTTTCACCTCTCAGTAATGGTCTTGTGGTATCATTTTTGAGTCTTTCTATGATAGTCTCTGGTCTGACTCTTAAAAAAATAACACATCCCAGTTCTTTTAAAAGCGTTCTGTTCTCAGGACGGATCGGCATTCCCCCACCGGTAGAGATCACCTCGTTTTTCACAGTGCGAAGCAGATACTCTATGCTTTGTGTCTCGAGATCTCTGAACTTTTTTTCTCCATAGAGTTCAAACAGCTCCGAAATCGTCATGTTCTGCTGCTTCTCTATCAATTTGTCCGTATCTGTCATCGTTTGTTTCAGTCTGTAGGACAATCTTCTTCCAATCGTTGTTTTTCCGGATCCCATGAATCCGATCAAGATTATATTACTCATGCTTTTTTCGTCTCTGCCTTTAATAATTCATACGTTTCCATTGCAACTTCATCTGATATCTCAATATGGTTCCAGAGCTCAAATGCATCAATTGCCTGAAATAGTAGCATTCCCAGTCCATTGTAGCTGACCCCACCGGCTTCTTCTATCTTCTCCATGAATCTGGTCTGAAATGGACGGTAAATCAGGTCATATCCTGTATGTGCCAGCTGATAAAAGCAAGGGTCTTCGATCACGCAGGCCTCTGAATCAGGATATAACCCAATACTTGTTCCCTGAATGACCAGATATTTTTTTACAGGTATTCTGTCAAAATCCATAAGACTCATTGGAATAATTGCATCTCTTTCAAAAACCTCATTTAATTCATCCGCAATTTTCTGTGCCTTTTCAACAGTGCGGTTAAGAAGATAGATTTTCGAAACTTTATAATACAGACACATATAGGCAACAGATCTGGATGCACCTCCTGCTCCCAGGATAATGATCTCTTCTCCATCAAGTCTGATCCCTTCCGTCTGCATTGCACGGCACAGACCAGTCATATCTGTATTGTAACCTTTATAACCCTGTTCTGTTCTGACAAGCGTATTGACTGCGCCGATTCCTTTGGCCATGGGATCGATTTCATCCAGAAAAGGAATGACATCCGTTTTATATGGTACTGTCACATTCATCCCAAGAACATTTAATGCATGTGCCCCTTCTATTGCCTGCTGCAATTCTTCAGTTTCCACATGAAATGGAACATAAATATTATTAATATGAAGTCTGTCTGCAAGATGGTTATGGATCATAGGTGACATCGTATGACTTACCGGGTTTCCAATTAATCCGCATAATCTTGTTTTACCGTTGACTGTCATTTTATAATCCATCCTTCCTATCCCATTTTTTATAAAAAAAGAGGATCAGTTTTTCGGGTATTCTCTTTAAAACGATCTGAATCTCTTCTCTTTTGTCTATTGGTCTGACCAGAATTGTTTTTATCCCTGCATTTTTTGCACCAAGAATATCTGTAAAGATCTGATCTCCAATAAATAAAGTATTCTTTTGATTCGTTTTAAGTATTTTCATTGAATTAAGATAATTTTTTGAAGATGGCTTTCCTGCCTTATAGCAGTAATCGCTTTGAACCTGATCCGCAAAGCTCTTGACCCTTGGTTCCTTATTATTAGAGAGCAGTCTGGTCGTAAAACCGATCCTGTGAAGCATGTCGAACAACTCAATTGCTTTTTGATCAGCCGGGGCTCCATGAGGAACCAGTGTATTATCAATGTCAAAAAGAATCGCCTGATAGCCCTTCGGATACAGTTCATTATAATCAATTTCATATGCTGAGTTTTTATAAGCATCCGGATAAAATTTATTAAACATCCAATCCCCCATTTCTATTCAAAAATGTTCAATTCACAGTATACAAAACACCTTGCTGTTATGCAAGGTGTTTATCAATTTACTCGAAAGAGTTGATTTAAAACTACTATTTTAAAAATACCATTCCGTCTTCCATACCGTTATTTTCATTTGAGAAAATATCTCCGACAAAATACTGGTATTCCTGAAGGATCTGATCTTTTTTCATATCCGATACAGCTTTCTGAACATCAAGATTGCCTATTTCGCTATCTTTTCCTATATAGTCAAAATTATCATTTTTGTTAAAAACAAGTGAAATATCCTGCAGATCCGCATTTTTTGTTGCAACACTGTCTGTATTCCGATCAAAATTACTTATCGTAGAACTGTTATCTACGGCATCACTATTTTGTGATATTTCTGAAGTTCGAGTGGACTGAAGTGCATCTTCCTGTTCATTTAATGTAACTGACGGTATGGAAGGCATTTTATAATTTTGATATAGACCACCATATTGTCCAATTCCCTGAATTGACATCATTCCACCTCCCTTTCCTGAAAATATCGTACACTAATTTATTGAAAGCAATCTGTTAATACTATATTATATCGTTTGTGCTTTCATTCTGCAATATATTTCGGCTTTATTAGGGGATTTCTTAATAGTAATACAGGTTATATTTTAACGAATTCCTGCTGCCTCCATTAGTTGAATTGTATATGGATCCTTTGAATGCTCAAATAATGATATAAGTTCACCTTCTTCAACAATTCTTCCTTCCTGCATGATCATGACACGTTCGCACATCTGGTAGATCACCCTCAGATCATGAGAAATAAATAAAATAGCAAGGTTCATATCCCTTTGAAGTTGGAGCAACAGACGGATGATCTGTGCCTGTATGGTCACATCAAGTGCTGAGACCGGTTCATCTGCGATCAGCAGTTCTGGTTCCAACATTAGAGCCATTGCGATACACACTCTCTGCCTTTGCCCCCCTGACAGTTCATCTGGGTATCTGTCAGCAATTTTTTCATCCAGTCCGACTCTTGCTAACATATCGAATGCTTTCTTTTTCATTTCTTCCTTACTATACTTTTTTTCTACTCTAAGTGGCTCCTCAAGGATCCAGAGCACTTTCTTTGAAGGATTCAGTGAACCATATGGATCTTGAAATATCATTTGGGGCTGCTTACAATGTAAACTGATCTCACCTGTATATTCTTTTGTTATTCCAAGGATCGCCTTTACTAATGTCGTCTTTCCTGATCCGCTCTCTCCAAGAAGTCCCAGTATTTCGCCCCTTTTTTTTCCATTAGATATATCTTTGTATCCTTATTTTTTTCTTTTCTTTGACGTAGAAGTCCTTGCACCTTCTCTTTTATATGTATCCGCCATTCTGCCTTCTAGCATCTTTTTTTATCCT
>RRZT010385819.1_pt1 | contig 22281 bp, 19 predicted proteins | sample 2165551 | NCBI WGS metagenome assembly RRZT01 (sample SAMN10456910, study PRJNA506462) | wastewater metagenome | biome: wastewater; feature: sludge; material: wastewater sludge; isolation source: wastewater sludge with Escherichia coli K12::gfp cells carrying plasmid... | place: USA: Moscow, Idaho... | reverse complement strand
TTGATGCCCAAAGCGTAAAAAATACCGACACGGCTAAACACAAAGGCTATGACGCAGGAAAGAAAGTATCAGGGATTAAGCGCCATATTGCGGTAGACAGCCAAGGCTTGCCCCATGCTATCTGTATTACTACTGCCAATATCACCGACCGTGACGGTGCCAAAATATTACTGAGTCACAATACCAAACGACTAAGCCGCGTAAAAAATGTGATGGTTGATGGCGGTTATCGAGGTGAGCCATTTGCCAATAGTGTTAAATCTATTTTAGGCGAAACCGTTACCACAGAAGTCGCCAAAAGAGATGAACTGCACACGTTTAAAGTCATACCAAAGCGATGGGTTGTAGAACGTTCGTTTGCTTGGCTTGAGAAAAATAGACGTCTATGGAAAAACTGTGAGCGTCTTTTAAATTCGAGCCTTCAATTTACCAATCTCGCTTTCATCGCTTTATTATTGAAAAGATTGTGAACAGGTTCTAAGGCTGATACATGGCGCTCAAACCCACCTTAACGCCATTAACATCATTAACGCCAAAAAAAAGCCGTGTTACTCAACACGGCTTTTTGGCAAATAGCTGTAACATTAGCGCCCTTAATGCCAATACTGGCTAATGCTCGCGGCGCTGCTCGACAATCAGCGAGTCAATGCGGCTATTTTGCAGTTGACGCTGCGCCTCTGCTGCCATCTGCGGTGTACTCATCGGACGTGAGATTACTTGATACACGGTTTGTTCATTGGATAGGCGTTTTTTGACAATTTGTGCATCTACCCCCGCCATCAACACCTCAGCGCGGCGCTTATCGGCATCTTCAGCGTTATTAAAGCTGTTAATCTGCAAAATATAGGTGCGCGTTGCGGTCTCATTGGTGATGACGATGCCATCTGCCGCCTGTTTGTCGGCGCTTGGGTTATCGGTGCTTTGGTTGTCCTCGCCTGCCGCGATGGCGCGCGGTGCGGTGCCGTTGTCATCTGATAGCAGTGGGTTATCCACCACGCTCACGTTGTTTTTTTGGCTGGCGGACTGACTATCTACCTGAGTTAGCACGACATCGGGCTGGGCAGAGAGCGGCTGACTGGCAATGGCTTGGTCTGGTACACCGCTTACTTGCTGCTCTTTTAACAAATCATAAAATTCGTAGTTGGTGGGCTTGGCACGCTCTTGTAGTTTTGGCTGTACCATCGGCGCCTCATCCGTACTACTGGTTTTACCTTGGTTAAAAGGATTCCATAAATAAACAAACAGACCAATTCCCACCGTCAGTATCATACCTACCAACATGGCGGCAAAAAACGACAGACTACTACTCGCTTTACGCGGTGTCGCTCCTTTGGGTTTTGCCATGGCTCTCTCCTACTACATGGGTGGCTATCATTAGGTAGCCTCATCATATCACATACTGGTTGGTGCGGTTAATCCTAATAAAATCAAGCCGTTTTGGATCACTTGGCGCACAGATTTTGACAATCTAAGCCGTGCTTGCATCAGGTCAAGCTCTGTTTGGCTCACGGGCTCACCGTCTTTTGGTAAGATACGGTTGACATCGTACCAGCCATGAAACAACGCTGCCAATTCTTTTAGATAGTTGGTAAGAAGGTGCGGCTCATAGTTGAGTGCCGCGCGGCGCAGCACCTCAGGATAAGAAGCAAGCAGGCTTAATAAGTCAGTTTCGGCAGGTTTGGTAAGTAAGTGCTGGTGAATTTTACCCGCTTGGTCATCCACTTTGATACCACGTTCTTCTGTGCGCTCAAGCACACGGCAAATGCGGGCATGCGCGTATTGGATATAATAGACGGCGTTTTCTTTTTTGGTGGATTTTGCCAGTTCAAGGTCAAAGTCAATGTGCTGTTCTGGCTTACGCGCCACATAATAAAAACGCGCGGCGTCATTGCCCACTTCCTCTCGCAGCTCACGCAAGGTTACAAACTGCCCAGAACGCGAGGACATTTGTACTTGTTCTTCGCCACGCCACAAGGTCACAAATTGCACCAAAATCACATCCATGCGCGTTTCATCATAGCCCATCGCCGTTAACGCCGATTTAACCCGTTTGATATAACCATGGTGGTCTGAGCCCCACACGTCAATGATGCGATCAAAGCCGCGGTCAAGCTTGTCTTTATGATAAGCAATGTCTGAGGCAAAATAGGTAAATTGTCCATTGGCACGGCGTACCACGCGGTCTTTTTCATCGCCAAATGCGGTGGATTTAAACCAAAGGTTGCCGTCTTTTTGGTACAAATAGCCGCGGGCATCTAATAGCGCTAAAGCAGGCTCGATGGCATCTTGAATGCTTTTTTCACTAAACCATTGGTCAAAGCGTACATTAAAGTCGGCTAAGTCGTCTTGGATGTCCGCTAAGATACTATCAAGCGCAGCTTGGTGAAAAATCATGTAGTTATCGTTGCCCGCAGGTGTGGTAAGCTGCGTTTTGGCATTGTTAATAAGCCCGTCAATGTGGGCTTCTTTGTCGCCCGATACCAGCACCTTTTCACCTTGCGCGTTGATGTTATACACTGCATCGGCAGGAACACCTACTATCATGTGTTGCCACTGGGTTTTTAGGCACTCACCGTGCTGTTTTTTGATGGCTTTGGCGATGTCTTTGACATAGTCGCCTTGGTAGGCATTGCTTGGGAATACAACAGGCTCGCCGCATAGCTCAAGGTAACGCAAGTAAGTACTGGTTGCCAAAATATCCATCTGACGCCCTGCATCATTGACATAATATTCACGCCCAACTTGGTAGCCTAGCGCCTCTAGTAGGTTGGCAACACTCATACCAAAAGCGGCGCCGCGTCCGTGTCCCACGTGTAGGCTTGAAGTGGGATTGGCAGAAACAAATTCAACTTGGATCTTTTGACCTGCAAATTCTTCTGAAGTCCCAAAATCGCCGCGCTGACTCATGATGGTGTCTAAAATAGCAAACCGCGCGTTGTCATCTAAAAAGAAATTAATAAACCCAGGCCCTGCGATGTCTACCTTACTAATCATATCAGAGGCGGGCAGTAATGCCACAATTTGTTGAGCTAGCTCACGCGGGTTTTTTTTGGCAATCTTGGCAGCTACCATGGCAAGATTGCTGGCAAAATCCCCGTGGCTTTGGTCTTTTGTGCGGCTAATCGTGCTGTTATCCACCCAATCTGCGGGTAATATTTGCTGCGCTTTTAACGCATCAACCACGAGTGCTAAGGCTTGTTGGATAATGGGCTGTTGTTCTGACATGGAAACTCTCTTTCATTGGCTTACTGGGTTTGGTGGATCGCCCTTGGTAATGGGTCAATCCATTCACCCACATAGGGGGCTGATGTCTAGATGACATCCTGCTTTATTTTGGCGTTAAATATAACAATTTTTCATATTTTTTTCATCATAATAATCATCAAGAAAAGATACACGGGTTTACAAGCAAGGGGGATTTTTGGCGTATAATAGCAGCGTAAACGGGTGATAATGTCAACTTTAGCGGATGGAATAATAAAATGTTTGTTTTGGTTTCGAGTGAATTGATTACAAAACTGGGTATGAATGTGCTGTTACCTGTGTTTATCGCGTTTTTATTTTTTATCATGTGGGATATTTCAAAGAAAAATAATGCAGGTAAGCAAGGCACATTTTGGATCTTTTTGGCGCTGGGTGGCGGTTTTTTTGGTTTTTTAATCAAGGTACTGCTTGAATGGTATTTTGAACGCACCTTATAATTGCGTTAACGCAGGATTCGCGTCTGCCTAATCCTGCGCCTTTCTTGCGCCTTCAGAGATAGCAGGCTGACTCATGGTTTTTTGGCGATCATTACCGCCCGTGTGGGGCGCTGATAGCCTTCGATGGTTTTAGTATCATCATTGGGGTCAAGAAAGTCTGCAAGCGATTGATACGTCATCCACGAGGTTTGACGCTGCTCTTGTGTGCTAGTAATATCAATATCCACACAGCGCACATCCACAAAGCCCACTTTTTCTAGCCATAAGCTGAGCGCCGCCACGGACGGCAGGCAATAGACGTTATTCATTTGCGCGTAGCGGTCTTTGGGTACTAGCACGGTGGTTTCATCACCCGTTATCACCAACGTTTCTAATACCAACTCGCCGCCTGTGACAAGCTGCGCTTTGAGCTGCTCGAGGTGCTCAAACGGTGACGCTCGATGGTAGAGTACCCCCATACAAAACACGGTATGAAACAGCTGCCCTTGCTGGCTACTAGCAGGCAATGCCTCAAGCCCCACAGGGATAAAATTAACCGCTAGCCTGCCAAATTCATTGCGATCAGCCTCACCCACAAAGTGGCGTATCGCCATAAATTGGTGATAAAACAAACATGAGGGGTCAATCACTATCACTGTGCTTGCGCCCGCCCCTGCCATACGCCAACCGTGATAACCTGAACCGCCGCCCACATCCAAAACGCGTCTGCCACTTAGCGGGCTGATATGCGGCAATACCCGCTCCCATTTCCAGTCGCTGCGCCATTCGGTATCAATGTGAATTTGCTGATCACCGTGACCGATTAAAAAGCCGCCTTTTCGCCATGGCATCAGTTTTTTGAGGAGGGCATTTGTCTGTTTGTAAGCGTCAGTTGTCCAATCAACGTCCACAGTAATGCAAGCGGCATTGAGGTCTGTACTAATGCGTTGGGCGGTTGTTTGCTTGCCGACCATGGGTAAGTGCTCGATGACCGATTGGTAATAGGGCGCATGGGCATAGCGTTTTTTGTCTTTGATGGTGGCAAGCCACTCAGGCAGATTAGCCAGCCAATCATTGGCAATGGGGTGATTTTGCGCTAGCTGCAATAAGGTAAGGTAAAGTTCTGTTTCTGCGGTTTGAAGGGTGTTGTTCATGGGAGTCACTTAAACGCAATAATAGAGGCAAAATTTAAAAACTGAAACCACGTGAGATGGCGCTCAAAACCTACTTTGGCAAGGCGCTCATGGTGATAATCCAACGTATCGGTAACTAGCACATTTTCTAAGGCATTGCGTTTGCCGCTGATTTCCATCTCACTGTAGCCATTGGCGCGTTTAAAATCGTAATAACGTTCGACACGCCACGCATCATCTGCCTCATCTAGCAAATGGGTTTTTTCAGTTAATAATAAAATACCACCTGCTGCCAATGCTTCATAGCAGTTTTTGAGCAGCGTTTCTCGGTGTTCGGGCGGTAAAAACTGCAAGGTTAGGTTAAGCACAATCATATCACAGGGCTGTAGCGCCACCTCGCATACATCGGCGGTAATAATCTCAATGTCATGCTCAGGGTAATGCGCATCGAGCAACATACGCGCTTTTTGGCACATGGGCAAAGAGATATCAATGGCTTTGATTTGTAAGTCTTTGGGAGCAAACTCGCCCGCCAGCGCAAAACTCACCGCCCCAAGCGAGCAGCCAAGGTCATATACGCGGCTCACCTTATTGCCATCATCACCCACTTGACGAAAACTGCAGTGGCGTTTGGCAAAAATGGGCAGCATCGCCAAAATCTGCCCATAACCAGGCACACTGCGACGTATCATATCAGGAAAACACGCCACCACTTGCTCATCAAAACTAAAACGGGCATTGGCATCGAGCGGCGTGGTAAAAAGGGTATCGTGCGGAATCATGTTACATTGCCTAACTTGAACAGTAAAAAAACTTTGCTATTCTACCATGTTACTTGACCCAATATTTTGACAAACCTACATTTGACAAACCTACAAAGGAAAAACAATGCAAACCATTATGTTAGGCGGTGGCTGTTTTTGGTGCACCGAATCGGTTTTTAGCCATGTCAAAGGCGTGCAAGAAGTGACCTCAGGCTATATGGGCGGCGAAGCAGTTACTGCCAATTACCAAGCGGTTTGCCGTGGTGATACAGGGCATATAGAAGTGATTAAAGTGGTGTTTGATGACACGGTGATCCCGCTTGAGGTGGTGCTTGGCATATTTTTTGCCACCCATGACCCAACCACCCAAGACCGTCAGGGCAATGATGTGGGCAGACAATACGCCTCCGTGATATTTTATAGCGATGAGGCGCTGCAAAAACCCACCATAGACCGTGTTATTGCCGAGCTTCGCGACCAGCAAGGTATGAACCTTGTTACCGAAGTGCACCCTGCACAGGTGTTTTATGCCGCTGAAGCGTACCACCAAAATTTTTATGCCAATAACCCTACCCAAAGCTACTGCAACTTTGTTATTCCGCCAAAACTTGCCAAGCTCAAGCACTATTTTGGTGGGTTTGTGGTTGACCGTGGCTAATGCTAATGGTAGCAGGTCGCTTCAAAGGGAGTTGACCTTGCTTGCTTGTTTAAAAATGTAACTTTGAATGCCGCTTGAGCAGTTTGTGCTTTCTATTTTTTGCCTTTTTTTATACCCTTGATTTATCCATTTATTTATTCCCTGTTCTTTTATCCACTGTACTAGCATTTTGCTTATCTCATCAAAGGTTTATTATGCGTTTATTACCTATTTCACTGGCGCTAGCAGCTTTTAGCCTTGTTAGCCAAGCCAATGCCGCCCCCACCCCGCCCAACCTTAGTAGCACACAATTTCAGCAATGCTTGGATGGGCTAAAAAATTCTAGTAACTTTAAGAATATCAGCAGTGCCACGTTTGAACAATACCGCCCAACCCAGCCAGACCCAAGTGTGATTGTGGCTCTCAACTATCAACCAGAGTTTCAAAAACCCGTTTGGGATTATTTGTCGGGCTTGGTGGATGAGGAGCGGGTAGCAGACGGCATCGCCGCCAAAAATCAACACCAAACCACTTTGACACGCATTGAACAGCGCTATGGTGTCAAAGCCGAAGACGTACTAGGCGTGTGGGGCGTGGAGTCTAATTTTGGCAAACAGTTGGGCAAAAAAGACTTGATCCAATCGCTTGCCACTTTGTCATGCTTTGACCGTCGCCAAAGCTATTTTCGCACCGAATATGCCAATGCCTTGCGTATTTTACAAAATGGCGATATTCGCCGTGAAGATATGACGGGCTCGTGGGCAGGCGCGTTTGGGCAAACCCAGTTTATGCCATCCACCTTTTTGCGTCTGGCTCAAGACTTTGATGGCGATGGGCGTAAGGACTTGGTCAATAGTCAGGCAGACGCGTTAGCTTCTACCGCCAACTTTTTGGCAAAAGCGGGTTATCGCAGCGGGCAACCATGGGGGTTTGAGGTCAAATTGCCACAAGGTTATTGGGGCAATAGCGACCGTAAAACCAAAAAACCCATTAGCTATTGGCGCAACCAAGGCGTAACCCTGACCAATGGTCAGCCATTGCCCTCAAGTCTTGATAGCGCGGGGCTATTGTTACCTGCGGGCATTAAGGGTCCTGCATTTTTGGTGGGTAAAAACTTTGATGCGTTTTATAGCTATAATGCCTCAGAAAATTATGCCCTAGCCATTGCCCAGTTGTCAGATATGATTAGCCAAAATCGTACCCGCAATGTGGGTTTTGTGACGCCTTGGCCTACGGATGATGCGGGTATTAGCCGCCGTCAAACCCGTGAGATTCAGCAAGCATTGTTGCAGCGCGGTTATGATATTGGTGAGGCAGATGGCATGATTGGAGAAAAATCTCGCCAAGCGATCCAAGATTTTCAGCGCCAGCAGGGGGCGACTCCTGATGGGCGGGCAGGTATGAAACTGTATCAAATGTTGGTGGGTAATGCGACTGCAGCTTATCCCGCTATCACACCTTCTCCAGCCACCGTAGCAATGCCTAGCCGCTTTGATGGTCAACCTAGGGAGGGTCAAATTAGAGATGGACAAACTGGGCAAGGCACCAAAGTCGTCACCGATAGCCAAGGGCGTACCACGTACTACCGCCAAGATAATGGACAAGGGATTATTGTATCGCCTTTACCGCACGCGCAATAGGGTTTTTTAAAAAGTCTTGGTCAAAAAGATGCAAGTAGAAAGCCGCCTGGATGATGACTAAAGCGTCAAAATAAGGGCGGCTTTTTGCGGATGTTGGTCGTTACTGTTTGGTTAAGGCGTCAGACAATGGGCGGTGGCGTGGGCTCTTCGCCATCCGCCATTTGGATGGGTTTTACCTCACCGTGGGCATTGCTACCCCAATCATCTGCTTCGTTTTCATCCCATTTTTTGAAATTATCGCGCGGGTTGATGCCGCGGCGTTTCATGTCTTCGACTTGTTCTTCTAGGGTACGAAATTGCTGGGCGTCGTGCATGGTGTCTTCTAGGTGAGTTAGTTCATGCTCTAGAGCGTCCGCTTGTGGGGTAATGTGAGAGGTGGGCATGCTGTGCTCCTATTGCTTATTGTTATTCATTTTTGATTCAACGCGTGTTTATACAACGTGTTTTTATACGACCAGTTGATCATATCACAAGTGTTTGTTTCACTGTTTAGTGCAACTGTATCTTGTTGTGCTAGGGCGTCACGTTGATGCGCCACAGTTCTCTTAGGCTTTTTTCTTCTTTGGCAGAAACTAGCCACTGGCGTTCGATAAGCTGATTTTTGAGCCACTGATAGTCAACCGCGCTCAGCTGACAGCGCGACACGGCGTGAACTTTGGCAGAAACTTTGCTTGCTTCTATGAGTGCGGATTCTTTTAAAGAATCATTGAGTTGGCGTAGCATCATGTCATTGGTAAATGGCTGCGGTAACGCTTGCAATAATCCAATAATTTCACCCCACGTAAAGGTGTGCGCCGCCATGATGTCTCTAAGGTTACCACCTTCATACGCATGGGCAGAATAGTTGACCAATACTTTTTGTTGGAGCACGTCTACAGGCACTTTGATGGGTGGCAGGATAACGCCGATGTGGGCGGTGTTAGTGGTGGTAGATGGTTGTGGTTTTTCTGCCAAAGTGACTGTGAGGGCGCTCTCTTCAGTGGTTGCGGTATTTTTTAGGGGATGATTTGGCTTGCTGATCTCACTAACGGCATGACGCCCACGCACCCACCCCAAACGCGATGACCCTGTTTTTAGCTCATCAAATAGGCGCATGGCGTCTTTGATGCCTTCTTCAACCGTATAATAGACCACGGTACGGTTACCCTGCTCTTTGTTGACCAAGTTAAATAAGTCCCAGCGCTGCCGAGAGGTGTCATTTTTGCTAGCTTGGCTACTGATTAATGCGACCATCGGGATGCGTTTGGTAGCGGCATAAATATAGTTTAGGTGCAAATAACTGACCCCCGACGGGCTTAGCGCCCCATAATTTTCCCCCAATATATAGAGCATATAGTCACATTGGTCTATTTGTTGGCGACTATATTCAACAAAGCTTTTGTGAGTAGGTAATAGATCCCACGTCAAAAAATAGTCTGCAGACAGTGCATAGGCAATGGCATCTTCTAGGTGGCTGTTTTCATTTCTGACCAAACAAACATGAATATGGTAACGCTTTTTATCAGACACTCTATCCTCTCCAAGACATCCAATGGTTAGTTAAAGTTAAAAATGCTAAGCCGTTTTGCCAGTTGATGTCGCCTTCGTTGTTTGGGGCTTAGACAGCTTAACCACCCACTTATTGGCTTGGTGCGCGGTGATGGCTCATATCGCTATGGCTGAGATGATGGCACATCAGGCGACGGTTCATGACGGCGCTTCATGAGACGGTTCATGAATAGTCACGGCAAAAAAATCCACCAGCAACGCGGGCAAAAATTGCTGTAACAGTCGCGTTGCTACTTGCGCGGTGACATCCAAATTAGCGGTGCTATAAAAAGTCAGCCTATGCGTCTGTGGCACGCGCTGTAATTGTCCTGCTTTTTGCAGCAAAGAATATACCCGCTTGGCAATGGCATCACCTGAGTCAATGAGCGTCAAGCCTTGCGGTGCTTGCTCACTTTGCGCAATTTTTTCTGCCAAATAATGCTTGAAAAACGGAAAATGGGTACACCCTAGCACCAACTGGTCAACTTTTTTTTGCGTTAACTCTTGTAGTAAAGCCGCAAGATCATCCACCGCTGGGTGGCTTGTAGGCATACCCGACTCAACCCAAGGCACCAAGCTTGCAAAACTATATTTATGCACCGTCACTTGCTGTGGCTTGGCAACCTGCTCTATCACTTCATTAAGCAAATAACCATGTAATGTGGCAGGCGTTGCTAGTACCGCCACTTGTTTGGTTTGGCTGTTCATCACGGCAGGCTTTAAAGCAGGTACCAGCCCCACAATGGGAACATCAGGATACAGGCGGCGTGCCGCTTGCAATCCATGGGCAGAGGCACTGTTGCACGCAATCACAATCAGCTTGCATCCTTGCGAATTGAGCCACGCCACTGCTTGTAGCGTTAACTGGCAAATATCCGCTTGGGTACGTGAACCATACGGCACGTGCAGTGTATCTGCCAAATAAATATAGTGTTCAAAAGGCAGCCGTCGTTGCAAATGGGTCAACACCGACAGACCACCCAAGCCAGAGTCAAATACGCCGATCGGTGCACTTGCAAAATTTGTCATACCAAAACCTGACCACGACTGGGTTGGGCGTTTTGCCCTCTTTAATCAAAAAATGGACAAAATCAACAATAGACAAAACACCACACAAAAAAATTAGCCTTATCTTATACCAATTTTTGTGGCACCACTACTAAATATTCATCACAGTGGTGGTGTTAACCTTGTCATGGCTGCTAGGCATCTGCCGCCATAGTCAATTCAAAGACACTGCTACCACTCTTTAAGCGCAAACAAGTGCCTGCTGGCGTATCCACCAGCGTCCCTAATTCAACCAAGTGATAAAACACATTGCGATGAATCAGCGCATACAATGCCGAAGTGCCATTTTGTCTTACCAAGACATACGGCAGATTGGCTTGGCTTTGGGCATCTTTTGTCTGGCTATCTGCCGAAAAAAACGGCAATCCCAAGCGAATGGGATGCTCAGCATCTGCCACGACCACATCGCCTTGGCGAGTGGTAAATTGTAGCTGCGGGGGCAAATCTTTTTGTGGTGATGCAATCACGTCCACTTGGGTGACTAGCAATGGGGCATTTTCTACTTTAATTTGCCATTTTTCTGCGGGTGTTTTGAGAAAATAGCGCACTTGATTTTGCTCATCTGTCTGTGCCCACAACACTTTTGAGAACAAATCTACCAATAAATCCCGTGTGATGGGACGGCCTTCATGCCACCACTCACCATTGGCTTTGATGGTGAGATCCATTTCACCACTGAGCGCGGGTTCCCACGTCTCTAGTGGCGGAATTTGGCGGTTTGGCGTCGCGGTATTTGTAGCATTTTCAAGGGTTTTGGCAAGTTGATCAAAGTCCATCGTGGGTGCAGATGCGGCTGTTTTTGGGGTGATTAAAGGCTGGCTCATGAGGGTTCCTAGCTTTATACAAGCGCTGGGTAAATGGTAGATTGGTTGTGTATCTTAACGGTCTTTGTCCTATGTTATAAGGGCAAATGTTTAAAGTCATTGGTATTGTTAACGGATTTTTGTAGCAAATTTGCTATGTTGTTTGGCAAAATTTTCTATTATACTAAGTAGTATTTTTTCTGAATTCATATAACGATTCATTATATGTTAGAATCAAAAGATAAATCATAAAATTGCCAGCGTATGCCAGCAATTTTGCCGGTGGGACGGATTGAAGACTGGTTAACCTTGGCGCCCTCATCCGCTCGATACTTTGTGACCCTGCTTTGATTATGCGTTTTGATTGCCCTAGCGATACTGCTTTGTAGACGCCTGTGGTGTCATCACAATGTTATGCTTATCGGTTCATCTTTGAGTTATAGCTTAATATTATCTTTACTAAGGAGTTTGTATGCAAGACATCGAACGCGAGCAAATGGAGTTTGACGTCGTTATCGTTGGCGGTGGCCCTGCGGGTTTATCAGCAGCGATTCGTCTACGTCAACTTGCCATTGCAGCTGGCAACCCAGATTTTAGTGTGTGTATTGTAGAAAAAGGCTCAGAATTTGGCGCACATACCTTATCAGGGGCGGTGATGGAGCCTAACGCGCTCACAGAACTGATTCCTGACTGGAAAGAAAAAGGCGCGCCTGTGCGTGTGCAAACCAAAGGCGACCGCGTGTACATGCTCAAAAATGACACCAAGCACCGCCAGCTGCCTGACAGCATTATCCCAAAACTTATGCACAACCATGGCAACTACATTATCTCTTTAGGCAACCTAGTGCGCTGGCTTGCCACCCAAGCTGAAGAGCTTGAAGTCATGATGTTTCCGGGCTTTGCCGCCGCTGACGTCTTATACAATGAAGACGGATCAGTGCGTGGCGTGGTCACAGGTGACATGGGGGTCAATGCAGAAGGTCAACCAAAATCAAGCTATGAACCTGGTTATGAGCTACTTGCCAAATATACTATTTTTGCCGAGGGTTGCCGTGGTCATCTAGGTAAAAGCCTTATCAGCCGTTTTAACTTATCTGAAGGCAAAGACCCGCAGCATTACGGTATTGGGCTCAAAGAGCTATGGGAAATTGACCCTGCCAAGCACGAAGAAGGCATGGTATTGCATGGTTCTGGTTGGCCACTTAGCGAAACCCACAGTAACGGTGGCTGGTGGTTGTACTTTGATGAGAACAACCAAGTATCCTTTGGTATGGTGATAGACCTCGCCTACCACAACCCGTATCTATCACCGTTTGATGAGTTACAGCGCCTCAAAACTCACCCCCTCATTCGCAACATCTTAGAAGGTGGCAAACGCCTATCTTATGGCGCACGAGCCTTGACCAAAGGTGGACTTAACTCATTGCCAAAACTGTATTTTGCAGGTGGCGTGTTGGTTGGTGATGACGCAGGCTTCTTAAACCCCGCCAAAATCAAAGGTACTCACACCTCAATCAAATCAGGAATGCTCGCGGCTGAAGCGATTTATGAAGCCATTGCCGCAGGTCGTCAGCATGATGAAGTGGCAAGCTACGAGCAAAAATTTAAAGCGTCGTGGTTGTACAACGACATGTATGCCGCGCGCAACTTTGCCACCGCCATGCACCGCATGGGCATTTGGATGGGCGGCGCGTTCAACTTCCTTGAGCAAAACCTATTTAAAGGCAAAATGCCGCTCACTATCCACGACAAAATGCCAGATTATGACGTACTAGAGCGCGCCGACCATGCCTATATTCCTGAATACCCAAAACCCGATGGCAAATTGACCTTTGACAAGCTATCATCAGTGTTTATTTCAAACACCAATCACGCTGAAGACCAACCTTGTCACTTAAAGTTAACCGACCCCAATGTCCCCATTGACCGTAATCTTAAAATCTTTGCCGAGCCTGCCCAGCGCTATTGCCCAGCGGGGGTGTACGAAGTGGTCAAATCTGACAATGGCGCCAAATTTGTGATCAATGCACAAAACTGTGTGCACTGCAAAACTTGTGATATCAAAGATCCCTCACAAAACATCACTTGGGTGACCCCAGAAGGTGGCGGTGGCCCCAACTACCCCAACATGTAACCCTATAATAATCCAAAAAAAAATCCGCCCTAGTGAGCGGATTTTTTTGTCTCATGCTTTATTCATCAATCAGTCCAAGCATCGCGGTTGGCTTCATGCTTGAGCTTAGGAAAATTATCGGGATCAAACTTAATCTCGCCAAGCGGCTTACCCGACTTGACTTGACGCTCATAGTCTTTAATAATCCGAAACGCCACAGGCGACAACCACACAATCGCAATCAGATTGATCATTGCCATCAAACCCATGCTCAAATCCGCAAAATTCCAAATAGCGGGTAAATCCGCCACCGCGCCCACCATCACCATTGCCAACAATGCAATTCTTAGTGCCAAAATGCCCCATTTTGAGGTTTTTTCACCTGTGATAAACTCAATATTTGACTCACCATAACTATAATTAGCAATAATTGAGGTAAAGGCAAAAAAGAAAATCGCCAACGCCACAAACAAACCACCCCAGCCACCCACATGGTGACTCATTGCCATCTGCATCAGCTGAATGCCCTTGGCTTCGGTATGATGCTCAGTTACCCCAGACAAAATCACAATCACCGCAGTGGCAGTACAGATAACCAGCGTATCAATAAATACCCCAAGCATCTGCATAAAGCCTTGCACCGCGGGATGATCGGGGTAAGACTTAGCCGTGGCGGCAGCATTAGGGGCAGACCCCATGCCTGCTTCGTTAGAGAACAAACCACGGCGGATACCATTCATCATCGCATCTTTTACCGCCCAGCCTGCCACACCACCTGCCACCTGCTCAATACCAAAAGCACTTTTAAAAATCATAGCAATGGCATGCGGAAACAACGGCAAATTGGTCACAATCACATACACTGCCAAAATGACATATAAAATCGCCATCATCGGGACAATAAGCCCTGCCGCCCTTGCCACCGCCTTCATGCCACCAAAAATAATGGGCGCGGTAATCACCACCAAACCCACACCCACCAACCAAGTTGGCAAACCAAACGACTCATGAAATGCCAAAGCAATGGTATTGGATTGTACGCCATTAAACGCCAGACCAAACGCAATCAACAAACACACCGAAAATAAGATTGCGAGCCATTTTTGGTGCAGACCCTTGGCAATATAATAAGCAGGGCCGCCACGATACACATTGTCTTTATGCGGCTCTTTATACGCCTGAGCCAGCGTCGACTCAATAAAACTGGTGTTCATACCCACCAACGCGGTCACCCACATCCAAAACACCGCACCAGGGCCACCCGAGGCAATGGCAATCGCCACCCCCGCCAAGTTCCCCGTGCCCACACGTGCTGCCAACGAGGTCATCAACGCTTCAAACGAGCTAATACCACCATCTTTACCGCCTTGATTTGAAATCTTGAGCAATCGCCATAGATGCCCAAAATAGCGAAACTGCAGTCCCTTGGTGGCTATGGTAAAAAACAGCCCCACGCCCACTAGCAGATATACCAACACATTCCAAATGATACCATTGGCATCATTGACTAACTGATTAAACCATTCAAACATATCTCGCCTTATTGCCAATAAATAATCAAAAAAATAATCAAAAAAACAGCAGCTTTGATCGATTAAATCATTTTGCGCTTGTTCAAAAACCCCAACAAACCCAAACTGTGCTTACCCAGCTAGTGCCTGTTATGGTTTTGGGGGCTATCACTTTGCCCTAGCCAAAATTTTTAGGGCGTTATTTTAAACGATTCTTTGAAAGTAAATCTAAAAAATATTTTTATAAATCAAGGTTTTTGCCGTCATTTTTTTTGATCGGTGCCACTGCCAAAAAAAAAGCCGACAAACATTGTCAGCTTTTTTGTATGGCTATCAAAAAATTATCAGCAAGTGTTTAGCCAAAAACCCCTGCCGCGGCTTTAAAGGCGGCTTCATCATAGTCATCGCCATGCGTTACCACAATGCCGTGACCGTCGGCGCCCACATTGACAAACTTGACCCCTTGGATATTTTCGGTTTTTTTGACTAGCTCATCGGCAGCGGCTTTATCGCCCACTGGTACATCATAACGAATTTGAGGCATGTTAGGGCTCCAATAAAAATAATAAGTGAATAAAATCATTAACTTTATCTATCAAGACAACGTTACTACACTAACATAACAAATATTGATGCGATTGCGTAGTCAGTTTATCTGCCATTTTAGCAGTTCATCTGAATTGAGCCTAGTTGTGAGCGAGGTAGACCGCTTTTTTTAACCAAAATTTACTGATGATTATATAATACCGAATTAAATTTACAAAATTAAAATAGACAAAATTAAATTTATCAATTTTTATCAACAATTTTTTTTGAATATTTTCTCACAATTTTATGCGCTGCAACAAAAAATCGGGCAGTTTTTGTACGGTTTTATGCCATGTTTGATTATTTTTTGAGCAGATAGCAAATTTTTTAACGGTGGGTTTGGTAACAACGCTGCCGTTACGCATGCCACCATTACGCATTAAGGTATTTTATGGCATCAGGTGTCCAATGACTGATATATTGCTGGACTTGGTCGTGGCGGTTGGGGTCTACAATGAGATATTTGGCAATCGCTTGGGCGATGATGAGTAGGTTTTCATCTCTCACCAAATCACTGACATAATAGCTGTCAAATCCCGTTTGGCGCTTGCCTAGTAGCTCACCCGCCCCGCGTAGCGCCAAATCTTTTTGGGCAATCACAAAGCCATCATTGCTATCTCGTAGTACATTAAGGCGCTCAATGCCTGTGGGCGATAGTGGCGTTTGGTATAGCAGTACGCAAAAACTTTTGGCGGTGCCACGCCCCACCCGTCCGCGCAGCTGATGCAGCTGTGATAGTCCCAATCGTTCGGCATTTTCTATTACCATCAGTGAGGCATTAGGCACATCTACGCCCACTTCAATCACGGTAGTTGCCACCAGTAGCGAGGTTTTTCCTTGTTTAAAGTCCTGCATCACCGCTTGTTTGTCGGCAGGTTTCATCTTGCCATGTACCAAGCCAATGCTAAGGTTGAGCCTATCATCAAGGTCGGCATAGGTGGCTTCGGCGGCTTGGGCATCTAGGATGCTAGATTCTTCTACCAACGGGCATACCCAATATGCCTGCTTGCCTTGCTCACAGTTGATGGCAATGCGCTCAATGACCTCATCACGCCTATCACGGCTAATGGTTACGGTGGTAATGGGCGTACGATTGGGCGGCAATTCATCAATAATTGAGGTGTCCATATCGCCAAATGCGCTCATGGCAAGGGTGCGAGGTATGGGCGTGGCAGTCATAATCAGCTGATGCGGTGTGGTATGTGCCAAACCTTTACCCAGCAGTGCCATACGCTGCTCCACCCCAAAACGGTGCTGCTCATCAATAATCACCAATCCCAACTTGGCAAAATTGACGTTTTCTTGAAATAGCGCATGGGTGCCCACCACAATTTGTACGTCATTGTTGTCAATAGCCTGCAAGGCTTGCTCGCGCTCTTTGGCTTTTTGCTTGCCAGCCAGCCAGCCCACACCCACACCAAGCGGCTCAAACCACTGTTTGAAGTTTGTCAAATGCTGCTCTGCCAAAATTTCTGTGGGAGCCATGACTGCCACTTGCCAACCGCTATCAAGGGCATAGCAGGCTGCCAATGCGGCAATCAAGGTTTTGCCTGCCCCAACATCGCCTTGCACCAAGCGTAGCATTGGCACGGAGGTCACCAAGTCTTTGACAATCTCACCCACGACACGGGTTTGGGCATTGGTTAGACAAAAAGGTAAGTTGGCTATCAGCTGTTTTGCCAATGGGCTTGTATCTTGACAGCGCGGCGCTTTGTGCTGATAAAGCTGCTGTTTTCGGTACATGAGACTCAACTGGTGCGCCAGCATTTCTTCAATAATGAGGCGCTGACAAGTGGCATGACTGCGATTTTTTAGGGTCTCTAAGACGTGAATTTGTTTTGCCAAATCGGTATAAATGGGTGGCTGATGGATAAAACTCAGCGCGTCTAATAAACCAAACTCGGCAAACGGGTTAGCGATTGCTGCTAGTAGCGGAAATTGTTTGACCATCGCCCGTTGAATAGCTTGCCAATCGCCCTCATTCATCGTCGCCATTGGTGGATTGTTTTGTTTGACCGTTTGCAGCGCAAGTTTGACAAGGCTTCGTAGTTTGTTTTGGTGTAAGTTTTTGACGGTGGGATAAATCGGCACCAGCGCTGTTTTGGTGAGCGGTTGGTGCCCTATCACAACCTCGTACTCAGGGTGGCTAATTTGTACGCCATATTTATTAATACTCACCTCGCCAAATACACGCAATGTGTTGCCTACTGCCATGATGTCGGTCAGTCCCCGATAGACAGTAAAAAAACGCAACGTCACTTGCGCGGTGGCATCTTGCAAAGTGACACTCATGCCCGTGCGTTTGTTGTCAACGCGCACCACTTGCCCTTGTACCAAAGCAGACTGCCCATCTACCACATCGCGCATATTGACCAGGCGGCTACGGTCTTCATAATCTCTGGGCAAATGCAGCAGCAAGTCAAACACCCGCTCAATGCCGAGTTGGGCGAGTTGTTCGGCAATTTTGGTTCCCACGCCTGCTAAGGCATTAACAGGTAAATTAAAAATATCGGTGTGTATCATGATTAAAATAGTTGTAAAAAAGTGTCATCATTATATATAGTCATCAAAAAATACATGAATGTCTAGCGCCATTGTATGCTTAATAGTAACCATTCACAAATCGCTAAGTTAGCGCTTTATCAAGACCCAAAAATGATGACAACAAACCCATCTCACAAAAAAAATAGGTAACCCTGTGATAAAAGCTCCCCTCGCCTTGACTCTACTAGCTACCAGTCTAATCGCTTGTACCAGCACAACCGCCCCCTCAAAAACCCCCATCAAATCACCCACCCCACCCAAAACGCCCACGGTCGCCCTAGTGTTGGGCGGCGGTGGTGCCAAAGGCTTTGCCCATGTAGGGGTGATAAAGGTGCTCGAACAAAACGGCATCAAACCTGACCTCATTGTCGGCACCAGCTCAGGTAGCCTTGTGGGTAGCCTCTACGCCAGTGGCAAATCTGCCCGTGAGCTTGAAGATATTGCCACCCATGTGAGCAATGATGAACTGCTTGATTATACCCTAAGTAAGCAAGGATTTATCGAAGGTATCAAGCTACAAAATTGGGTGAACGCTCAAGTGGGCAACCGTCCTATTGAGGCGCTCCCGATTCGTTTTGCCGCCATTGCCACCAACTTATCAACCACTAGCGCCAATGCCCAAAAAACCGTCTTTAGCACAGGTGATACAGGTCTAGCTGTCCGCGCTTCTAGCAGTGTCAAAGGGGTCTTTATTGCCCCTCGTATCCAAACCTCAACTGGCAACCACCGCTATGCCGATGGCGGTCTATCAAGCCTTGTGCCTGTGCAAACCGCCAAAGATATGGGCGCAAAAATTGTTATCGCGGTAGATTTAACCGCCCCTGCTAGCACAAGCGCTCACCAAAAACCTGATTTTTGGGCATTGATTGACCAAAGCTTGCAAGTGATGCCGCATCGACCCATGGCAGAATTGGCATTGGCAGATGTAATCATTCGCCCTGAAGTGGGTAACACAGGCACCACGGACACCGTCAATCGCGAACGCATTATTAAGGCGGGCGAGGTGGCAACGATGGCAAAAATTTCGGCAATTAAACAAGCACTCGCTCATTGACTCATTAATAAATGAAAAAACCGCTGAAAAGAGCGATCAGCGGTTTTTTACCATCAAAAATCCTATGTGACTAGGGTTATTTCACTTTGAGGCGGTATTTGACCATTGCGACTTCGTTGAGTCCCAAACCAGTGATATCCCATTGCACAGCCTTGTAATAAGACATTGGTAGGTTTTGCATACTGCCACCCATATTGGCTTTTAACGGCATATAATGAAAGCTATTGCCGTCGGTGCTACCATAGGCACGTTCTGGCATCACATCTGTGGTGCTTAGCAATTCCATGTTGGCAGGAATATTCATGGTCACTTTCATGTTGCGCACCCGATCTGTACCATGGTTGGTAAGATAGCCGCGATACTCCACCACATTGCCTGATGCCAAGCGAGTTTGCGCGGTAATCGGGCTTAACACCTCTTGACCTTGCGCATCTTGACTGACCACAGATGCCAAAATACGGCTTTGAATGGCATTATCGACTTGGATTTCGGTGGTAGTGGCAGGGTTATCAAGTGTGACGGTTGGCAGCACTGCTATCGCGTTTGATGAGATACCAAATACGGCGGTTACCAGTGCCAGTGTCTGTAATTTTTTCATGTTATTTTCTCCATTAACTGGGTTATTGGGTGTTTTAACAGCAGCACTGCGGCATGTAAGTGGGGTTGGCGCAGTGGCGTTGTCACAATACATTGTCACAATACGCTGTCAAAACAATTGTATTGGTTAAATGAGGTGTAGCATAGCAAACTTCATATCGTAACTCACTATGAAGTTGCGCTGCGGGTTTGATAAATTACCAAATACAAACAGCTTAGCCAAAATCAGTAAGATTAGCTATTGTATTTTGTTGGGTTTATTGATAGCCTTATGAGTGGTCTTTTGCCTTTTTTGCCCATCCTGCGCTTTTAAACCAATAAAAGTAACTGGGCACAACGCACTGCCAATGCTACAGGTTAGCACAAACGCTATGCCATTAGGTCAATTGCGGCTTAGTGACAAAGACAAATTTTTAAGGTGCCATAACGTTGGGTTAGGTACTGTTATTTTGTGTTTGCTTGCAGGCTTTAACATTATTTATCATGACCATTTCAACTGATACCCAAACCAATTTTATGACAGCCGTTAAAGAAAATACCACCACTGACCATTCCCAGACCAAAGCCTATCACGCCATGATTGATTTTCCAGACACCGCCACAGCAGCCACCAACCAATCACCCAACGCCACCCCTGCGTATGTGACATGGTTTCGTAATTTTGCCCCTTATATCAATACCCACCGCGGCAAAACCTTTGTCATTATGTTTAATGGCGAGGCGGTACAACATGATAATTTTAGCCATTTAATCCACGATTTAGCGCTGCTACACAGTCTGGGAATTAAGCTTGTATTAGTGCATGGTGCACGCCCACAAATTGACGCCAATTTGGCACAAAGCCATATACAAACCCCGATGGCAGAAGATGTGCGTGTGACCACCCCTGAGGCAATGCCTTATATCCTAAAAGCGGTGGGCGCCATTCGCTTACAAATAGAAGCCCAGCTATCAATGGGGCTTGCCAACTCGCCCATGTATGGCTCACGTATTGATGCTATCTCGGGCAACTTTGTCACCGCCCGTCCTTACGGTATCCGTAACGGGGTGGACTATCAGTTTACAGGCGAAGTACGCGCGATTGACGCTGAGGCCATTCGCAATAACCTCATTCATGACCATGTGGTGATTTTGGGTAGTATGGGCTATTCTGCTACAGGCGAGGTGTTTAATTTGTTGGCAGAAGATGTGGCATTGCAAGCAGCGATTAGCCTGCAAGCCGATAAACTGATTTTCTTGGGAGAACAAACAGGCATCTATAAAGATGGCACTCAGCTACTCAAAGAGATGATTCCACACGAGGTTGCCCGTTTTTTACGTGATGTCCCTGAAAACTCCGAAATGGCGCGCTTCTTGCGGGCAGCCAGTGATGCCTGCCAGCATGGTATCCACCGCACCCATATTATTTCTTACGCCAAAGATGGTGCCTTGCTTGAGGAGTTATTCACCCGTGATGGCTCAGGCACACTGATTTCACACGACCCCTATGAAGAAATCCGCCGCGCGGATATTGATGATGTGGTGGGTTTGATTGAGTTACTAGAACCGTTAGAAGAACAAGGTATTTTGGTACGCCGTTCGCGTGAGCGCTTAGAAAGCGAAATTGACAACTTTAGTGTCATTGAGCGCGATGGTATGGTGCTCGGCTGCGCGGCGCTCTACCCTCTTAACGACCAAGCCGCTGAAGTGGCGTGTGTGGCGGTGCATCCCAATTACCGTAAAGGTAGCCGCGGTGCAGATTTGATGGCGTTTTTGGAGCAGCAGGCGCGTAGCCGCGGTATTCATGAACTCTATGTGCTGACCACGCGCACGGCACATTGGTTTGTGGAACATGGTTTTGTGGAAGTGTCGGCAGACGCCTTACCTGCCGACCGCTATGCCATCTATGACAGCAGCCGCAAGTCAAAGGTGCTAAAAAAAGTTCTTTAAGAAGCTGTATTCATAAATATTAATAACATAATCTATTAACTATACTAACTTATTGTGTTAAAATCTAAGGATGACAAATAAGAGCTATCCAACCGACTTAACAGACGAGAAAGGGCAACTCATCGCCCCACATTTTAGCAACCAAAGACGCTACAAATGGGAAAAGCGAGAGCTTATCAATGCCGTGCTTTATATTAACAAAACAGGCTGTCAATGGCGAATGTTACCCAATGATTTTCCGCCTTATCCGACAGTCTGGAGTTTTTATCGCAGAGCCAATCAAACAGGGCTTTGGGATGAGATATTACAAGCCTTGGTTAAAAAAAACGATTGAGTGTTGGCAAAGAAGCAACACCAACCTATGCCATTATTGACTCTCAAAGTATTAAAACTACTGGTAAAGCCGAGCAAAAGGGGTTTGATGGTGGCAAAAAGGTTAAAGGTCGTAAACGACATATTCTTGTTGATGCCATAGGTAATTTACTAGGCGTTGTTGTTCATGCTGCTAATATTCATGACACCAAAGCAGGTATTATAGTTGTTGATAAGGCGTTAAAAACCTATCCAACTATTAAAGCTATTTCAGCAGATGCAGGGTATCGCAAAACCTTTGAGCAGGATGTTTTAGAGGGCTATAAGATTCCTGTTGATATTTCAGCTAAAATCAATGGTGAATGGAAAATTATTCCTAAG
>RRZT010984386.1_pt1 | contig 22286 bp, 24 predicted proteins | sample 2165551 | NCBI WGS metagenome assembly RRZT01 (sample SAMN10456910, study PRJNA506462) | wastewater metagenome | biome: wastewater; feature: sludge; material: wastewater sludge; isolation source: wastewater sludge with Escherichia coli K12::gfp cells carrying plasmid... | place: USA: Moscow, Idaho... | reverse complement strand
CAGCGCATGTAGTTTTGAATCAGCTTGAAGTGATCCAGCATGGGCTGAATGTCTTCGCCCGTGCCGTAGCCTGCCACCAGAACAATGCTTTGTTTGCCATCTTTGAGTTCGTGGTTGACCTCGTAAAAACGGTCAATCACTGCCTTGAGTTGGGCGTTCATGCCGAAATAATAAAGAGAAGCGGCAAACACGATGATGTCTGCCTCTATCCGCCTTGGGCAGAATTTCTTGACGAATCAAATCGTTATCGATGATGGTGCGTTCATGCTCTTCCAACTGCAAAAAATGCACTGCACCTTGGGGTTGCAAGCCCGCGTCGAAACGGAACACTTCATGCCCGCCTTCTTCGGCGCCTTTGACAAATTCATCGGCCAGACGGTGCGACCAACCGCCGGGGTGGGGGCTGCCAGTAAGGACCAATATCCTTTTCATTGCCTTGCTCCTCGTCTATTTTTTAAAATGACCGTTTTGAAGCGGATTTTTGCAAAAACGTCACTGAAATCGACCGCACTAGAGGTCGGTGAAAAGGGTTTTGATATGTTGTCTCCCATGATCACAAAGAAAAAGCCGATACCGCAAAGCGATATCGGTTGTCTCAATTACCAAGGCTGTGTGGTGGGGCCAATCGTGAATTCGCTGATATTGGTATCGTCCGGCTGGCTCAGGGCAAACGCTACGACGTTGGCAACACGTTCTGCCGGAATTTCATAAGTGTCGTACAGCTGGCGATAACCTGCCGACGTGGTTTTGTCGGTGATGCTGTCCACCAGTTCGGACTGCACCGCTGCCGGGTAAATGGTGGCGGTGCGGATATTGGTTCCTGCCTGGGCGGACTCCATGCGCAGCGCCTCCATGATGGCTCTTACCGCCCATTTGGTGCCGCAGTACACAGCAGCGCCCGGGTAAACTTTCAGCCCCGCCACGGATGACACGCTCAAAATATGCCCCGATTTTTGTGCGTTGAAAGTGGGCAGCACGGCGGCAATGCCGTTCAATACGCCTTTGATGTTCACGTCCACCATCGCGTTCCAGTTTTGCGTTTCTAACGCAGCAAGCGGCGAGCTGGGCATCAAACCCGCATTCAGAAAGATGGCGTCCAGCTTGCCAAAGCTGTTTTTGGCCAGCTCCACCAGCGCGTGGCTGTCTTCGGGCTTGACCACATCGGTGGCGCGGTAAATCGCCTCGCCGCCGTCGGCTTTGATCTTGTCGGCAATGGCTCTCAGTTTGTCTTCGCGTCGTGCGCCCAGCACCAGCTTGGCGCCTGCACTGGCCAGTTTGTAGGCGGTGGCTTCGCCAATGCCAGAAGATGCGCCAGTGATGATGATGACTTTTCCTTTGATGTTTTGCATGGTGATGCTCCTATGGAGATTGTGGAAAAAGAGAAGGGTTTTTACGGTTGTGCTGATTGCGCCGACTGTGCTGCGTCAAACTGCAAGCCGCCTTTGTTCATCAGCAGCGCAGGGGTAATGGCGATGGGCTCTTTGCTCTGCAGCATATCTGCGGTGCGTTTCAGATAATCCTGAAAATGTGGGGTTTGGCGGTGCTGCTGGTAAGCGGCTTGATTGGCGTAGATTTCGTAGAAATACCAGCGGTTGGGGTTGGTTTTTTCGGTAGCGGCATACATGGCCCACACACCGCTTTCCACTTTCAACGACTGCACCATTTCGGGCACAACGATGGCACGGAAAGCCTGCGCGTGTTCGGGCTTGACGTCCACAATCACCAAATTGTTGATGGTGTCTGGGGTTTGCTGCACTTTCTTGTCACCAAGAAATTGGGGCACTACTTCGATTTTGCGCTTGTGTTCGGTCAGGATTTCGGGGGAACGACGCAAAAATTCACGGTATTGCGGCGATTGAATGTGTGCCTGATAAGCGGCAGCATCTGCATAAACCTCTAGCATATATGCCATGCTTGGGTTGTTTGCCTGCTTGACCGAATACATGGCCAGCGTGCCTGACTCATGCTGAACGGATGTGGTGATGTTGTTTTTGCCGACTTCGTCGTATGCGGCGCTTTGCTCGGGCTGAATGCCTAGCTCAAAAATATTGAAAACAGGAGCGGCGTGTGCAGTAAAGGCAGTGGTAAGTAGGGCAGTTGCCACGAGTTTTTTTAACATATTCAACCCCCTTTTCTTATTCTGCAATAGCTTTGCCGATATCCGCAGCAATCATTTTTGGCGCAAATTCACGAATTTCGTATTGGGCAAAGTCGGGGTAGTAGCAGTCTTCTTGCAAAATGCGCTGCAACTCATCGCGGCTGTCGGTGTGGGCGAAAATCACCCCCGCATGCGCATCCGTGTCGATATAAGGGCCGAGCATGAGAAATTTGCCCGCCTGAAAGTACTTTTTGAACCATTCAGTGTGCATGGGGAACATTTCTTTCTGTTTTTCTTCAGGCAAGTCGGCATTGACGGTGATGTTGATGATGTACATGGTTGTTCCTTTGATATCTGCTTGCAATTTATGCCGTCAGTTCTTTAATCTTGGCAATCAGACGTTCGGCATGCTCTTTTGCAGCGGTTTTTTGAGCTTGGATTGCCTCTGCATCACGCCCAACATAGCTGATTCCGTTGGTGTAAATCGGGGTTTGAAAGTCGAGATTGCACAGCTTGGCAGTGATTTCAAACTGCGCCATCAGCTCTTGCATGGTGTAGCCAAAGGCACCGTCTTTCTGGTACACAGCGGCGGGCGCGCCCGTGGTGATGGAAAGCAGCAGTTTCTTGCCGCCCAGTTTGCCTTGTGAGCCATGTGCAAAGCCGTGCAGAAATACCTGATCTATCCACAGCTTCATCAGGCCGGGTACGGAATACCACGAAAACGGGAACTGCCACACAATCACATCGGCATTCAGCAAGGCGTCTTGCTCGGCGGCAATGTCGAATTGGTAGTTGGGGTACAGCGCATCAAGCTTGCGGATGTGCGCATCGGGCAGGGCTTGGGCGACTATTTCCAGAATGGTTTTGTTGGCAACGGACTGACCAAGATCAGGGTGGCCGGAAACAATCAGTACGTTTTTCATGATGAAGCTCTTGTTGGGAATGGAATATTCAATGAAATGGCTCATTGTTGCCTGCCTGTTATCCGCTGGGTAGAACATAATTGGCTAAAACATTGTTAGCCAAAAGTAGATGAATCTATGCACAGCACGCTGTACAACCAACTCACCATTTTTCATGCCATTGCCGCAGAGGGGAGCATTTCCGGTGCGGCACGCAGTCTGGGCATGGCCGTGCCGTCTGTGAGCAAATCATTGAAGCTGTTGGAGCAACGCACAGGCACGCCCCTGTTTCACCGCACCACCCGCCGTATTGCACTAACCGAAGAAGGACGCTCGCTGTACGAACGCACGGCGCAAGCCATTGAGGCGTTGGAGCATGCGGTTGCCAACACACAGGGGTTAGGAAACGAGCTGGCTGGCAGTGTGCGCATGACGCTGTCGCGCTTTGCTTTTTACTTGGTATTGCAGCCTGTGTATGCCGAGTTTTGTCGACAGTACCCCGAAATTGAACTGGAAATTTCGGTGTTTGATGGTACGGTGGATATTGTGGAGCAGGGCTTTGACATGGGCATTCGCTTTCACAACCGCGTGGACGAGGGCATGGTTGCCCGCCGCCTGTTGCCGCCGTTTAAGAACGGGCTGTACGCTTCCAAAAGTTATATCGAAGCGCACGGCCTGCCGCAAACACTGGCTGAACTGAAGCTGCACAGGCTGATTGGCTACCGCTTCATCACTGCTAATCGCATGCTGCCATTGATACTGAAGAACGACAAAGGACATGAAACGACGGTAGAAATGCCCTTGGCAATGATTGCCAACGACATCGAGGTCATGACCGACGCCGTGCGCCAAGGCATTGGCATAGGCCGCATTTTCGAGCCGCACTGCCGCATGCAGCCCGATGCGGATAACTTCATTCCTGTACTGCCTGATTACTGGCCACATTACCCTGCTGTGTCGCTGTACTACCTGCCCAACAGCCGCAAGAGCAAACGGGTGCAGGCTGTGGCTGATTTTCTGGTAGAAAAGTTGGCACAGTAAAACAGTGCCAAGCGTATGCGGCGATCGTGATATGGTGCTACATGAGAGGATGTGTTTTTATTGAAGAAAGGAAAAGTGATGACCCCCATCAGCAAACAGCAGGTACTGGACGCCTTCCATTTCCGTGCGGCTACGCGCGCGTATGACCCGGCCAAAAAAATCAGCGAAGAAGATTTCAACTACCTTCTGGAGTTGGCGCGCCTGTCGCCCAGCTCGGTGGGGGCTGAGCCCTGGAAATTTGTGGTGATACAAAACCCCGCATTGCGTCAGGCGCTCAAGCCCGTGAGTTGGGGCATGGCTACGCAGGTGGATGATGCCAGCCATCTGGTGGTGATTCTGGCCAAGAAAAACGCCCGTTATGACTCTGCATTTTTCCGCGAATTGATGGCGCGCCGTGGGTTTAACGAAGAGCAGGCGCAGAAGGCGACGGAAAAATACAAGCAATTTCAAAGCCAGGATGCAGACCTTTTGGGCAGCGAACGCACCTTGTTTGACTGGACCAGCAAGCAAACCTATATCGCGTTGACCAATATGATGACAGGCGCCGCCTTGATCGGTATCGACTCATGCCCGATCGAAGGTTTTGATTACGCCGCAGTAAACCGCATCCTGGCGGATGCCGGCGTGTTTGACCCCGAGGAGTGGGGCGTTTCGGTTATGGTGACTTTTGGCTATCGCGCCAAGGATATCAAGCCCAAATCGCGCAAACCGCTGGATGAAATTGTGAGTTGGGTGAAATAGCCGATAGGTCTGTGAGCCGTTGCTGATTGGGAAAGGTGGTGCACTTTCTGGTTTCAAGTGCCTTCTTCCTGATCAGTTGGCGGAAATCGGTTGGCGAGGAATTCGCCCAGTTCTGCATAACCTTGCAGCATGGGAAAGCACCAGATACGCCGCACAGAAGAAGTGACCAGATAGTGCGATCCTATAGCGCGTGAGAAGCCGATGTCGAGTAGGTCATCCCAAGGGATGGCGTGCTCGCCAGCAAGCGGGCTATGGTAGTAGAGGTAATTGTTGTCGTAGGCAATATGGACAAAAAATACCTGATACAGCCAAAACAGCGCGAACAGCACAAAGCCGCCGGCCACCAAGGCAGCCACCAGATGTTGGCGAGGGTGGGCGTGCCAAGCGGCATAGACCACAAAAGCTGTGCATGCCGTATAGCCTAACGTGGTAAATCGCAAGGCGCGCGAATAATCGAGGATGCGGCGTTGACCTTGACGGCGTGCAGGGCGTTGGCCATGGCGTAGCAACCCAACAACCAAGGCGCCACAGAGAGCAAAGCCAATGGCATAAAAGGTAATTTCCAGTAGTCGCGCTTGCGTCATCAATAGCATTCCCAGTTATACAGCACTCTCGAGAAATCGCGGCGGCGCAGATCATCAGGGTGGATGTAGAAATGGCAAACACCCAAATCGCCCCACATCATGCCATTGGCTTCGTCGCTATCCAGCTGCAACAGCAAGACATAATCGCGGTAGGGGCTGTTTTCCACGATGCGCAGGTCTTCTTGGACGTGGTGGGCATAGCCGCCGAGACGATGGCCTTCGTGAGGGATGGCATCGAAATAGGCTTCGGTAAAGTCATCGTCCAAAACGTCAAACCAGTTGCCGGCATCCACATCGGGTACGCCTGCGCCGCTCAGGTGCAGCGCGGCATCGTCCAGCGGCACCAGTTGCTCGCCGGCTGTGAAGTGCATGGCACACGGGTATTGGAACGGCAGATGCAACGCGGGCTTTTTGAACAGGCCGAGCAGTTTTTGTGTCCAGGTCATGGCGGCGGGTGGTGTCGGCAACGGCGGCAGGAAGGCGAAATCCTGTTGCACGGCGGCGGGGTCGGTGTGGACTTCCGGGTAATACAGCACGCGAAAATAGTCTTGCCGGTCGGGATGGTGGTAATCCAGTCCCCACAGGTGAACCAGCGTGGCGTAGGGGGAGATAAAGAATTGCAGCATGCCCCGGTGGGGAAAGTCGGGCAGCGGTGGCACTTCGGCGCAGTTGATTTGCGCCAGCAGATACAGCGGGCGGCCCTGCGAATCATGCGGATAGTCAGCCTCATGGGGCAGATAGGGCAGGCCGCCGAGTTTGCTTTGCCACGGGGTGAGTGTGTCGGTGAGCGTTTCACACGGCCTCAAAGTAATGGCTGCGCAAGGCCTAGCCGAAGCCAGCAGGCTGTCGCGGTAAGGCGCAAAGACCGGATGGTCGGGCAAGATGTGTTGCATGGCAGCATTCCTGGGGGTGGATGTGGTGGGGGTGGCCGGCGAAGCAAACAGCAGGCGTAATTTGTTCAAGCCAAACAGCAACAGGGCAGGAATGATGAACCAGCCCAAGGGGCCGCTGCTGTATTCCGGCAGGCGTTCGATCAACATGTTGTAGAACACCCAGATCGCCAACACGAGACCAATGCCAACGGCCAGCAGCCCAAATAGCAGCTGCGGTACCCGTAGCAACCAGTACACGATGTTCTGACCGGCAGTGTGCACGCCACGGCGGTGAATTTCGGCGGTGTAGTCGAAACTGTAGAGAATGGTCAGTATCAGCCCAACGAACAAGCCGATGCCGAACCAGCCGCTGAAGCGCATCAACCAGGGGCTGATCAGCAGCAGGATGAGGGAAAACAGCAGTTTGCGGCCGGTCATGGCGTTTTTGTTGGTTTTAGCGGGTTGATGTGGCGAACCGTTGAATGGTCAAAATCATGAACAGATACAAGCAGTTGGTGGTATTTAAGTGCTTGCATGTTATTCGAACAACAGAACAGCAGATTGACGGCCTGCTTGCACACGGATAATCTGCTGTTTGCCAAGCGGCCCTCAAGTTGGATCGCGCTGTTTTTACATCGTATTTTCTGGAAAATATCACTAATGAAGGCACCTACTTCTGCTGCTGATACACAAACGCCTATTTCCCGCAACCGCTTGCTGGCGCTTTCGGGCTTGGGCTGGATGTTTGATGCCATGGACGTGGGGCTGCTGTCATTCATTCTGGCGGCGCTCCAGGCGGACTGGGCGCTATCGGCAACGCAAATGGGTTGGTTGGGCGCGGTCAATTCGATTGGCATGGCGGTGGGCGCCATGGTGTTTGGGATGATGGCCGACCGCGTGGGGCGCAAGCAGGTGTTTGTGCTGACCCTGCTGCTGTTTGCCGCTGCAAGCGGGCTCTCGGCCTTTGCCGGTTCGTTGGCCGTGTTGCTGCTGCTGCGTTTTTTCATCGGCATGGGGCTTGGCGGCGAACTGCCTGTGGCGGCAACTTATGTGTCTGAGCGGGTGGCGGCGCACGAGCGCGGGCGCATTGTGGTGCTGCTGGAGAGCTTTTGGGCTGCGGGCTGGGTATTGGCTGCGCTGATTGCCTATTTTGTGATGCCGCGCTTTGCGCCCCATATGGGCTGGCGCGTGGCGCTGCTGCTGGGCGCGCTGCCCGCGATTTACGCGCTGTATCTGCGCCGCAAATTGCCGGATGATGCGCCTGCGGCTCAGCCACTTGCAACTGCGCCGCCGCTGCCGTGGACGGCGCGCTTGGCCCGTCTGTGGTCTGTCGAACACCGCCGCGCAACGCTGATGCTGTGGGTATTGTGGTTTGCCGTGGTGTTTTCGTATTACGGCATGTTCTTGTGGTTGCCCAGCGTGATGGTGGGCAAGGGTTTTGCGCTCATCAAGAGCTTTGAATACGTGCTGTGGATGACCTTGGCGCAACTGCCGGGCTACTTTACCGCTGCCTGGTTGATTGAGCGCATGGGGCGTAAATTCGTGCTGGTGGCGTATCTGCTGGGCACGGCGGCAAGCGCCTGGGCATTTGGCAATGCCAGCGGCCAGACGGCGCTGCTGGTATCGGGCGCGTTGCTGTCCTTCTTCAATCTGGGCGCATGGGGCGCGTTGTACGCCTACTCGCCCGAGAACTATCCCGCTGCCATTCGCGCCAGCGGCGTAGGCACGGCCGCAGCGGTAGGGCGCGTTGGCGGGGTGCTGGGGCCTATGGCTATTCCTTTTCTGAATGCACAAGGCTGGGCTGCGGGCAATATCTTTGCGCTGTTTGCGGGCGCAATTGCCATAGGCGCGCTGGCGGTTGCCCTGTTGGGGCGCGAAACGCGGGGGCAGGCGGCATAAATGGCATGGCATGCTCTGCCTAGTCGGTGCCTCAACGCACTCTCCGTCCCGCTGGCGGGAAGGGGTTAGGGAAAGGGTGCTGTATCTGTTCAAGCAACAAGCCTTTCACATTCCTGCCCTGACCCTTGCCCGCAAGCGAGGAAAGTAAATAGGTCGGGGGCATGCTTCCGTTACGTGCTGCCTTGCCCCTTCTAAATGGCAGGCCTTGCTGTTGTCGCTAACCAGTAAGAGCCGCGCGAATTGCCCCGTGCCTATTTTTGCGCGGTATGTCAACTGGCTGCTGCCAACAGCTGCTGCGTATAAGGGTGTTGGGGCTGTTGCAACACTTGGGCGGTTGGGCCGTATTCCACCATTTCGCCTCGGTATAGCACGCAAAGCTGATCGCACAGGTGTTCTACCACAGCCAAGTCGTGGCTGATAAGGATGAGGCTGATGCCTTGCTGTTGCAGGCCTTGCAGCAGTTTCAGTACTTGCGCTTGCACGGAAGCATCCAGGGCGCTGACGGGTTCGTCTGCCACCACCAGCTGCGGCCGGCTGATGAGCGCCCGGGCAATGGCGATGCGCTGGCGTTGTCCGCCCGAAAATTCATGCGGGTACAAGTCCAGGGCGTTGGCAGGCAAGCCGACGGCTTGCAGAGCCTCGGCTGCTCGTTGCTGGAGGGCGGCAGCGTCAAGGCCGGATTGGTGCAGCGGTTCGGTCACGATGCGACTAATGCGCTGGCGCGGGTCGAGTGAGCCGTATGGGTCTTGAAACACCATCTGGAATGCTGGCCGCAAGGCGCGCAGTTGCGGGGCGGGCAGGGTATGCAGGTTGTGCCCTTGAAACCAGATGCTGCCTTGGCTGGGCGTATCGAGTGCCATGATGAGCCGCGCCAGTGTAGTTTTGCCGCTGCCAGATTCGCCCACAATGCCCAGGCTTTGGCCTGCTTGCAGGCTGAAACGTATGCCTTTCAGTGCGTGGATGTTTTGCGTAGAGCTCAGTAGCCCGCCGCCGCGTTTGCGGTAGGTGTGGTGCACATCGCGCACCTCCAGCAAGGGGGAAGCAGTTGCTGGCGTGTGGGCAGAGGGGGCAGAAAGGTCTGGATATGGAGCCGTCATGACTGGTCTTGAGCAGGCAGCTGGTGTCGTTGCCCCAACTGCTGTCCTAATTGTGCTCGGGCGGCCAGCAGGGTGCGGGTGTAAGGGTGGGCGGGGTGTTGAAAAATGTCCTGGCTGCGGCCTTGTTCCAGCAACTGGCCGTGGCGCAGCACAGCCAACTGTTCCACATGCTTGGCCACCAGTGCCAGGTCGTGGCTGATCAGGATGAGCGCCATGCCTTCTTCAGCTACCAGCCGCTGCAGCAGCGCCAGGATTTGAGCCTGCACGGTGCTGTCGAGTGCGGTGGTAGGTTCGTCGGCAATGAGGATATCGGGCTTGCAGGCAATGGCAGACGCCAACATGATGCGCTGGCGTTGCCCACCCGAGAACTGGTGTGGGTAGTCGCGCCAGCGTTCGGTCGCATGGGCAATGCCTACGCGCTCTAGCCAGGCAATGGCTTGTTGGCGCGCGTCCGCGGCTGTCAGTTGGCGGTGCAGGCGCAAAGGTTCGGCAATGGCATCGCCCACGCGTTGCAGGGGGTTGAGGGCGGTCATCGGTTCCTGAAACACCATGCCGATGCGCGCGCCGCGTATGCGACACCAGTCTTTTTCGCTGCCGCCCAGCAGCTCTTGCCCGTTCAAGCGAATGCTGCCTTGTACTTGCGCATGACGCGGCAACAAGCCCATGACGGCCAGCATGGCCAGGGTTTTGCCGCTGCCCGATTCGCCAATCAGCCCCCATGTTTCGCCATGGTGCAGCGTCAGGTTGAAGTCGTGCAGTGGCTGGATGATGCCGTGGCGGGTGTGCAGCTGCACCGTCAGATGGCTGATGTGCAGCAGAGTCTGGGCAGTCGTATTTGGGGGGAGGGGGGCCAGGTGATCCATCGGTATCAGCGCCCCTCATCTGCTTTGGGATCCAGCACATCACGCAGGCCGTCGCCCAAAAAGTTCAGTCCCAAAACCGCCAGCGCAATGCAAATGCCCGGGTACACGGCCAGCGCCGGGCGCTGGTAAAGCAGGGTTTGCGCATCGGCCAGCATGCGCCCCCAGCTGGGTTGCGGGGGCTGGGTGCCCAGCCCCAGATAAGACAGGGCGGCTTCGGCCAGAATGGCCAGCGCAAACTGCGTGCTGGCTTGCACCAGCAAAAGGGGCGCTACATGCGGCAGCACATGCTCCCAAGTAATACGTGTGCGTGATTTGCCGGCAACCAGCGCAGCCTGGATGAAGGCACGCTGCCAGATGGTTTGGGCACTGGCGCGGCTGAGGCGTACAAAGGTTGGAATATTGAACAGGCCAATGGCCAACATGGCGCTGAAGGTGCCTGCGCCCCACACGGCCGCCAGCATGATGGCGGTGAGCAAGGCCGGAAAGGCAAAGGCTACATCCGTGAGTTTGAGGATGATGGCCTCCAACCAGCCGCGCTGCTGGGCGGCCAGCAGTCCGATGCAACAGCCAACCATCAACCCCATGCTGACGGCGCCCAAGCCGGTGAGCAAAGGGCTGCGCGCGCCTGCCAGCAGTTGCGAGAGCACGTCGCGCCCCAAGGCGTCGGTGCCCAGCCAGTGTTGGGCACTGTTGCCTTGCAGGCGTTGCGCCATATGGATGTCGAGCACGGGGTAGGGCGTCCAGACAAGAGAGAGCAGCGCACAGCCTACCAGTAGCAGGGTCATGCCGCTGCCCAGCCACAACATGGGCGAGCGCAGGGCAGGCCAGCGTTTGCTGGTTTGCGTGGGTGGAGCAGGGCTTGTTGCGGGAGATTGGCTCATGCCTCCCCCTCTTGAGCAGACGAATTTTTGCCAGACGAAGCGGGTTGCAGGCGGGGATCCAGCCAGGTTTGCAGCACATCAATGGCGGCATTCATGCCAATCACCAATGCAGCCAGGACCAGCACGCCGTTGCGCACCACAATCAGGTCGCGGTTGGCCACGCTTTGAAACAGCAAGCGCCCCAGCCCGGGCAGAAAAAACACGTTCTCTACCACAATGGCACCCGTGAGCAGGCTGGCAAATTGCAGGCCAGACAAGGTCAAAATGGGCATCAGGGCATTGGGCAGCGCATGGCGCAACAGCACGGCGCGCTGGCTCAAGCCCCGGGCGCGGGCGGTGCGGATAAAGTCCTCCTGCAACACCTCCAGCATGGCCGAGCGTGTCATGCGCGCCAGCACGGCTGCTTGCACCACGGCCAGTGCCAAGGCAGGCAGCAACAGGCTTTTGAGGGCGCGCAGCCAGGCTTGCGGGCTGTTGCCCCAGCCGTCAAAACCGCCGGCCGAGAACCAGCGCAAATGCACGGCAAACACCAGCACCAGCAACAAGGCCAGCCAAAAGCCCGGTACGGCCATGCCCAGTTGGCTCACGGTCATCACAAGCCTGTCGCCTACGCGCCGGTGCTGTGCGGCTGCAAACACGCCGGCCGCCAGCGCCAGGCAACCTGCCAGCAGCATGGCAAGCAGAGCCAGCGGCAGGGTCAAGGCCAGCCTTTGCGTAATCAGATGGCTGACTGGGCTGCCGTAGGCATGGCTGGTGCCCATTTGCCCCTGCAACAGGCCGCTCAACCAATGCCCGTAGCGCAAAAGGGCGGGCTGGTTCAGGCCCAGTTGCCGCTCCAGCGCACGCACGGCTTCGGGGGCAGCATCAGGTCCCAGCATGACTTGCGCGGCATTGCCGGGCAACACTTCCAACACGGCAAAAACCACGGCAGAGGCCAGCAGCAGGGTAAGCAGCAATGCGGCGAGGCGTTTGAACAGAAACAATCCCATGCGGGTAACTGGGTATGAAGGGTAAAGAGGGCGCAGGGCCGTAATCAGGCGGGGATAATAAGCTGTTTTGGTGTTGGATGAGGAAAACAGGCCGTGGCCTTGATGATTACAGAAGAATGCATCAATTGCGATGTCTGTGAGCCGGAGTGCCCCAATGGCGCCATTTCGCTGGGGGAGCATATCTATGTCATCGACCCGCAGAAATGCACCGAATGCGTGGGGCATTTTGACGAGCCGCAGTGTGTGCAATTGTGCCCGGTGGCATGCATTCCGCATGATCCGTCACATCAGGAAACACCCCAGCAGTTGTTGGCCAAGTACCATCGTTTGCAGCACGAAACGGCCCAATCTCAAACTGCCGGGTTGGCCGATGATGCAGGCAACTGCCACGATTAAGATACGCGCCGCGCTGGTCGGTCAGTGAATCTGGCCAGAGTATGCGCCCAACCAGCACCAACGTTTTTACTGTCAAGATCTTTAACCCTCATGCCTGATTCTTTGCCCGTTCACCACGAAGCCGCGTTGTTGCAATATGCCCTGTCGCCATGGGATGCGGCGGCTGGCATGGCTGCGCCGGGCAGGTATGTGCTGGGGCGCGTGCTGTATGGATGTCTGAGCGCCGCGGTGCCTGCGCCTGTCATCAGGCTTGCGCAGCGTACAAGCGATGTGCATGTGCCGCTCGTGGTGCCTCCGCGTGTCTGCGCGGCGTCTGTTGCGGCACAGGCGGCAAACACGGCCGATAGCCCATTGTGGCAAGAGTGCTGGTACAGCCGCACACCCGTGCAAACGATCCAGCACGGCCATGTGCGGGCGCGGCACAACCAGCATGTGCTGTGGGGCTGTTTCAGCCTGCCGGTGCCAGCACAGGAATCGTGTGCGGCAGCGGTGCAGCAACATTATTTGCAATTGTTCGAGGTGCTGCGCCAAACCGGCTTCACGCAACTGTGGCGTGTCTGGAATTTTGTACCAAACATCAATGCGGCAGACGCACAAGGCATGGAAATGTATCGTGCCTTCAACCAGGGCCGGGCCATGGCCTTTGCCCGGTTTTTTGACCAAGGCGAGCAGGCCATGCCCTGGGCCACGCGGCGCATGCCGGCAGCAACGGCCGTGGGCTGCCAGGGCCACGACATACACGTTTATTTTCTGGCGGGGCGCCAGGCGGCACGGCATATCGAAAATCCGCGCCAGCGGCCTGCTTACCACTATCCCGCAGAGTACGGGCCACGCCCGCCCAGCTTTGCGCGTGCCAGCACCGTTGCCTTGCAGGAACAACACATGCTGTTTATTTCGGGTACGGCCAGTATCATTGGCCACAGCAGCGTGCATATTGCCGATTTGGCAGGCCAGTGCCGCACGGCGGTAGAAAATATGCGGATCGTTGCAGCGCGTGCAGGGCGATCTTTGCAGCAGCTGACGCATTTCAAGGTGTATGTGCGCCATGCGCGCGATGTGCCGGCTGTGCGGGCGCTATTTCAAAGCATGCTTGGCGTTGGCGAAGAGCAAATTGTCTGTTTTGTTGCGGATATTTGCAGGCAGAATCTGCTGGTCGAAATCGAAGCCATGCAGTTATGACACGCATGCGCGTATAACCATGCGCTGCGCATAATCTGGTCGATTAGCCAAAATATTTTTATCAACAGTGATTGCACAAGCACGCCATGTTCAGTTTTTTCAAGAAAAAAATATCCGAGGTTTTGCACTCCATGCAAGACCATCCCCCCGCGGTCGAACCGGTGCAGGAGGCAGATGCCACATTGCCGGTTGCAGATGCAGCGCCTAACGCAGCAGCCGAAACTGCGGCAGAAATCAGAACAGAAACAGTCGCTGATGGCGCGCACGAAGCCACTCCTGCGGCAGTGCCTGCTGACACAGCAGACTTCGTGCAGCAAGCCGCCACGGCGCCGCAAGAGCCAACCTTGGCGCAAGACGCAGCAATTGCATCACCAGCGCTCCATGCAACACAGCCAGCGGCCACGCTGGAAGCTGCTACCGTGCCCACTGTGCCAGCGACGGCAGTTGTTGCCCAACCCATCGACTTGCCGCAGACAATAGAAACGAAAGAGGTTGTGGCCCAGCCTGCTGAGCCGCTTGCGCCTGTTGTGTCCGCATCGCTTGTGATCGATCAGACGCCTGAACCAGCACCCGCTGTAGCGCCTGTCGTTACCGAACCGGCTGAACCAGAGCCAGCCGTGCAAAACCGCAACGACTGGCTGGGGCGCCTCAAGGCCGGTCTGAAAAAAACTGGCAGCAGCATCGGCGCCGCCTTTGGCGTGAGCCAGGTGGATGAGTCGCTGTACGAAGAGCTGGAAGATGCCTTGCTGATGGCCGATGCCGGTGTGCAGGCCACCCAGTTTTTGCTGGCCGACTTGCGCCAACGCGTCAAGGCGGCGCGTGCCAGCGAACCGGCACAAGTGCGCGCCCTTTTGGTCGATGCCATTGCCGACTTGTTGCAGCCTTTGCAAAAACCCTTGGTCATTGGCGAGCACACGCCCACCGTCATCATGGTGGCGGGGGTGAATGGCGCGGGCAAAACAACCTCCATCGGCAAACTGACCCGGCATTTGAGCCAGGCGGGGCAAAACGTGCTGCTGGCAGCGGCTGACACGTTCCGTGCCGCTGCGCGCGAACAATTGGCCGTGTGGGCAGATCGCAATCGGGTCGAGATCGTGAGCAGCGCCGGTGGCGACCCAGCCGCCCTGAGCTTTGATGCCGTGTCTGCCGGCAAGGCGCGCCAGCGCGATGTGGTGCTGGTGGATACCGCTGGGCGCTTGCCCACCCAGATTCATCTGATGGACGAACTCAAGAAAATCCGCCGCACCATCACCAAGGCCGATGCCACGGCGCCGCACGAGGTGCTATTGGTGATTGATGGCAACACGGGGCAAAACGCACTGATGCAAACCAAGGCTTTTGACGATGCCTTGCAGCTCACGGGCCTGATCGTGACCAAGCTTGACGGCACTGCCAAAGGCGGCGTACTCTGCGCCATTGCACGCGAGCGCCCCGTGCCCGTGTACTTTGTGGGCGTGGGCGAAACGCTGGAAGATCTGCAAACCTTCCATGCCCGCGAGTTTGCCGAAGCCTTGCTTGGCGAGTAACCGTTGGCCATTGGCTATCCATCATCCAGTGCCGAATGAATCACCATGTGCCATTGCCATTTGACATGGCGGTGTTGAATGGCTACGGATGCAGCAACAGATACCGTAACTGATACCGTGTAAAAACACATTTTGGTTACAACTGCATCAACCGTCTCTATTGAAGAATAAGCCGCAGTTGTTATGTTCTGATGACAAACATTGGAAAGGGTATGGAACCATGGAACATAACGATCTGGAAAAAGAATTGCAGGCGCTGAAAAACAAGGTTGATGAACTGCAAGCCAAACTGGCCGGAAATGCCAAAGGCCAGGAGATGGCTATTTCCGAACAACAAAGCCGAGATCAGCACGAACATGTGCGCGGGCTGGTACGCGAGCTGCCAGACGCTGAAAAATACGCTTTGCGCGAATGGGCATCCAGCATGCTGCTATTGCGCCGCTCTGAGGAACCCGCCTGGAGCAAGGCCAGTCAGGCATTGAAAAACACGATCGTCAATAAAGCGGTTTGGCCTGTTTTGAAAAAGCTGGCGTTGGTGGTGAAGCAGCGTGCCTGGGATCAGCAGGACACAGGCGGGCGCGCTTTGACAGCGGCAGGAGTGGTTGCCGTGGCAGTGGCCGGGTTGAGTGTGGTAGGGCTGGCTGCTTCCGGTGTTGCCGTTGGATTTCCGCTTTGGGTGGTTTTTGGCAACGGTGTGTATTTGGCCTCAAGCATTTACGATGAATGCAACTTGGCATTGCAAACAAAAAACGAGGTAAAAAGCGAGGCGATGCCAGAAGAATCCAGTACGGTTGCTTAAGCATGACACGAAAAAGGCGCATGGATATGCGCCTTTTTGCTGCGAACCAGTGCGGCAGGGGTGCCGCATGGCCTGTGTCAGTCGCCGCCTGCTTGTGCATTAGAAGCCGCAGCCGGTGCGGCAGGGGTGCCGCATGGCCTGTGTCAGTCGCGTAGCAGATCGTTCAGGCTGGTTTTGGCGCGGGTTTGGGCATCCACGCGCTTGACGATGATGGCGGCATACAGGCTGTATTTGCCATCGTCTTTGGGCAGGCTGCCGCTGATGACCACGCTGCCAGCGGGCACGCGGCCATAGCTGATCTGGCCTGTGGTGCGGTCATAGATCGGGGTGCTTTGGCCAATGTACACGCCCATGCTGATGACGGAGTTTTCTTCCACCACCACGCCTTCGACAATTTCGCTGCGCGCACCGATGAAGCAGTTGTCTTCGATGATGGTGGGGCCGGCTTGCAAAGGCTCCAGCACACCGCCCAGGCCCACACCACCGCTCAGGTGCACGTTTTTGCCCACTTGGGCGCAGCTGCCCACGGTGGCCCATGTATCGACCATGGTACCTTCATCCACATAGGCGCCGATATTGACGTAGCTGGGCATGAGGATGGCACCTTTGGCGATGAAGCTGCCGCGGCGTGCCACGGCAGGCGGCACTACACGCACGCCGGTGGCTTGCAACTCGGCCTCGCTCATGCCGCCGAATTTGGTGGGCACTTTGTCGAAAAAGGTCAGGTCGCCTGCCTGCATCAAGGCGTTGTCGCGCAGGCGGAAAGACAGCAGCACTGCTTTTTTGATCCACTGGTGCACCGTCCATTGGCCTACGCCTTCGCGTGTGGCGACGCGCAGGCGGCCTGCATCCAGCTCGGCCAGTACATGCTCGACAGCGTCGCGGATTTCTTTGGGGGCAACAGCGGCCGTGATGTTGGCACGGTTTTCCCAAGCGTTATCGATGATGGATTGCAATTGATCGGTGTTCATGAAAAAGCGTTCCTTTTAAAGCAACAAGAAATGGACAATCAGCAATTGACTGTGTTGATGTATCTGTTTTTTTGGGTAGTTGGCAAAACTGCCAAGCAAACTATCCATGCCGCCGTGCGCTCAGGCCGTTGCCCCTCGCAGGCCTTGGACAAAGGCGCGAATGCGTTGCGCCGCTTCCAGACACGCTGCCGGCTCGGCCACCAGTGCCATGCGGATGCGGCCTGCGCCGGGATTATGGCCTTGCGCCTCGCGGGCGAGAAAACTGCCCGGCAGCACGGTGACATTGTATTGCTCGTACAAATCGCGTGCGAAGGCGGTATCAGAACCCCCGCAGCACGTGCCGATATGTGCCCACAGGTAAAAACCGGCATCGGGCAATTGCACGTTCAGCACTTCGGCCAGCAGCGGGGTGATTTGCTCGAATTTTTCGCGGTACAGGCGGCGGTTTTCGAGCACGTGTGCTTCATTGTTCCAGGCGGTTGCGCTGGCGGCCTGCACCACGGGGTTCATGGCGCTGCCATGGTAGGTGCGATAAAGTAAAAACCGTTTGACCAATTGCGCATCGCCCGCCACAAAGCCGCTACGCAGGCCCGGCACATTGCTGCGCTTGGACAGGCTGGTAAACATCAGCATATTCTTGAAATTGCTGCGCCCCAATTGCTGCGCGGCTTGCAGGCCCCCCAGAGGAGGCTCGTCGCGGAAATAGATTTCGCTGTAGCACTCGTCTGATGCGATGACAAAGCCGTATTTGTCTGACAGGGCAAACAGCTTTTGCCATTCGGCCAAAGGCATGACCGCACCGGTGGGATTGCCCGGCGAGCACACATACAGCAGCCGCGTGCGTTGCCAGACGGATTCGGGCACGCTGTCCCAGTCCACGGCAAAGTTGCGAGCGGGGATGCTGGGCGCAAAGTAGGGCGTTGCACCACCCAGCAAGGTTGCGCCTTCGTAGATTTGATAGAAGGGGTTGGGGCATACCACCACGGCATCGCTTTGCGTGGGGTTGAGCACGGCCTGGGCAAAGGCAAACAGGGCTTCGCGCGAGCCGTTGGTGGGCAGTACCTGCGCTGCCGCATCAACGGTGATGCCATAGCGTCGTTGCAACCAGTCGGCACAGGCTTGGCGCAAGGCTGGCGTGCCGGCTGTAGCCGGGTAGCCTGCCAGCCCGTCAGTGTGGGTGATGGCATCGCACAGCGCCTGCTGGATGAAGAGCGGCGTGGCATGGCGCGGCTCGCCAATGCCCAAGCTGATGGCACCATAAGCGGGGTTGGGCGTGACGCCCGCAAACAGTTGGCGCAGCCGCTCGAAAGGGTAGGGCTGCAACAGGTCAAGACGCGGATTCATGGTTGGAGGCAGGTGAGCGAGCGCGTGCGATCAAAAAAAGAAGCTGGCATTGTACGAGCCAGCTTCTTGTTACGCATAAACGGACGGTATAGGGTTATCAAATGCCGCCTGAAGACCTTTGTCATTTAACTTTGGGCTGGGCAGGAGGGCTGCGCCTTGGAACCTTGTTCGAATCTTCAGGGGGCTTATACATGATGCATTTTGTGGTTGGTGTTTAGTTGATGGGCGATGTGCTGTTGCCCGAGGTAGCGGCAGCCTGGCTGGCGTTACGCTCCAGCCGGTCTTCCAGTTCGCCCATGTAGGCGGCCAAAATATTGCCGCTGTTTTCAATATTGGCACGCAGTTCGCGTTGCAGGGTATGCAGTTGTTCCTGTACAAGTTGTTGTGATTGTGCGGTGCGCGCCTGAAAGTCGGTTTCGATGCGCTCGATCATGTTGCGCAGTTCGGTAAAACGGCTGATTTCAGCCTTGTCGGTCAATTCGCGTTGGGTTTTCATTTCTTTGGCGTGTGCCCGTGTTTCAAGCAGCAAGGTGGTTTGCACGGCCAGCGCATAGGCGCCAAATACCACGATGGCAAGCAGCAGTAGCCCCAGCATGACCAGACCCAAAGGGCCTTGGGTTTGCAAAAAGCCGAGGTTCAAAACAGTGGTGCGTGCCAACTCGTTCCAGTTCAAGGAAACGAATGTGGCGACCAGAACACAAAAAATTAGCGTCAATAGGGTGCGGATGCGCATGGTGTTTTCCTTCTCGTTCAAGTGCAAAACGCCCTGTCAGGCGTAAGCACGGACATTATGGAGAAAAAAGGCTATCGAATGGTTAGACAGGCTGGCGAGGGTGTAACCATGTTCAAGCGCTTGGGGCCAACAGGCACGACGATGCGCTGTTGCTGGAGCGTGTGCTGCCTGTGGGCGTTTTTACGTATCCTGCACAGGCCGCAATTTGCGGTAAATCAGCAAGGGCAAGCGCCAGATGAAGCCTGCCAGCAGGCGCAGATGCATCCAGGTGAGCAAGATATTGTCTCGCAGGTACTGAAAGTGCGAAACGCCCCCTTGCGCGGTATCGATATAGCGCACAGGCGCTTGGATGTTGTATGCAGGAACGCCTGCCCAGGCCATGCGTACGGCGGCTTCGGGGTCGAAATCAAATCGGCGCATCCAGTGCTGGCTTTGCATGATGCGCATCAGCGGCGCAATGGGGTAGACGCGAAAGCCATAGAGCGAATCGCCAATGCCGTGCCAAAGCGTTTCGAATTGCGCCCAGAAGTTGGAAATTTTGCGGCCATAGACACGCGCACGCGGTGCATCGGCCGCAAATATGGGCACGCCCAGCACCATGGCGCGAGGCTGTTCCTGCGATGCCTGCATGAATGTGGGGATCAGCGTGGCGGGGTGTTGCCCGTCCGAGTCCATGGTGAGGACGTGCGTATAGCCCAGTTGCTTGGCCTGTTGCAGGCCGTGCAGCACCGCGGCGCCTTTGCCGTTGTTGCGTGGCAGGGTAAGGATGCGCAAACCATCATCGTTTTGCGCCATGTCTTGCAGCAGCGCAGGGCTTTCGTCGGTGCTGCCATCCACGACGACCCAGACCGGATTCCAGTATTGGCGAGCTGCACGCACGGTTTCAACCACGATGGATCCGGGGTTGTAGCTCGGGATCAAAACCAGATGCGTGGCAGAGGCAACAGCAGAGGGAATCAAGGGGTCGTCAGCCATGCGAAGGAGTATCTGAGGTGAAATGGGCGGCTGCATTTTGCTCGAACATGCGGGCAATTTCGGCGGGCGCGTGCTGGTTGGGATCCATGCGTTGGCCGGCATGCAGCGTAATGCGCAGGGGCAGCGCAGGAGGTTTGAATAACGGCCAGCGTTTGCCCAGATAGGGCGAACTCATGCGGATGAAAATTTCCTGGATGGGGGTGTTGCCGCGTTGCGCCATGATGGCGCATGCCGGGCTGCATGGATTGAGCGGGTGCTGGGTCGTGCGGGTGCTTTCCGGAAAAATCACCAAATGCGCGCCGTGCTGCAACTCATCACTGGCCTGGCGGATCATGTGCAGGGGCGAGGCATTGCTGACGTAATGGGCCAGACGCGTAGCCGCCCCGAACAGAATGTTGTCTTGCAAAGCTGCTTTCATGACGCACACGGTGTTGGGCAGATAGGCCATGAACAGCACCGCATCCATCAGCGAGGGATGGTTGGCGATGATGACTATTGAACGCTCATGGCGCACGGTTTCAAGGGCTTGCACGTCCAGCCGTATAAAACACAGCGCCTGCAAAATCCAGACGTAAAAGCGCATACCCAGAAAAATCAAGCCGCGACCGATGCGTCGCCGCACGTTTTTGGGCAAAGGAAACAGGCCAATCAGCAAAGCGAACGGGAACCATGTCAGGCACAAAGCAGCAAGCGAGCCCAAGCCAATCAGCATGGAAATGGGTGCATACAGGCGCAAAAACCATGAAGACATGGTTGCAGGTTTGCTACTGGCATTTGCTGAAGCGCCCCGGCTGGTGTTTGGCATGGAATGGTTGTTTTTGGCCTTGGACATCGTTTGATCTGATGGCGAAGAAGCGCTCAGAATATCCGAGAAAAATACATTGGCAAGCAGCGTTTGCTCGAATGAAGTGCAAGGTATTGTAAGCAAGTCGCTGTTTCAGCTGGAACAATAGGCAGGGGCTGAAAGCAGGGCAGAGCCACTCAGAAAAGCACAAGTGCCTCAATCACGGGTGTCGTCGTGCAAGGAGTGTGCTTCATCGTCTGCCAGTGGGTCTTCGGGAGGTTGTGGCATGCGATAGCTTTCACTGGACCAGGCGCCCAAATCAATCTGCTTGCAGCGGTGGCTGCAAAATGGGCGATAGGGATTGATGCTGGAGTCAAAAATACTGGACTTGCCGCATTGCGGGCAGGGCACGGTGCGCGGGGAGTTGGAGTGTGATGAACGGATAGACGGCATGGTGACAGAAAGCAAGTGAAGCAGGGGATCAGGTACACAGCGTGAGTTGAAACTCGGCGTTTTCTTGATAAGGAACGAGATGCCCTTGGGCCTCTTGCTGCATCATGCGGATTGTCACAATCAGGCGATTGGCGCTGATTTCAGGAATCAGCGCAGATTCTGCATCCATCTGCAGGCGCAAGAGTTGGAAGGTGCGGTTTTGCGGCAGATTCTGCTGGAAATTGCCCGCCTGCACCGTCATTTTGCTGGGCTGTCCGGTGCCACGCAGCAGTAGCAGCAGCAGCTTGATGCTGTTGCCGAGAGGGAGTAGATGCGCCATCCATTGCTGCAAATCTTCTTGCCGAACATGAGCAGGCTTGTGCTGCCAGGCATGGTAAGCGGGCAAATCAAATTCGCAGGTGCCGCCGGGAATGCTAATGCGGCTGCGGATGGCGGTGAGCCAATCGTTTTCGGTCAGGGAATGGCCGATTTTTCCGTCCAGTTGCTCAAGCTGGAGAAAGCAGTTTTGCACGTCATTCAGCGTTTGCAACAAGGGCGCTTCGGCAATGGCCGGATTGCCTTGGTAACTGCTAAGGCGCTGTTTCTGGCGATCCAGATCGCGCATGATCTCGGGTTTGAGATCGGGTCGGCTGACCACATCGAGAATCTCGAACAGCGTGACCAAGGCGAAGTGGTTGTCGATAGGCTCGCTGCGTTGTTGCAGGCGCGTGAAACGGTCAAACAACCGCTCCAGCCTCAGCCAGGTGCGGATGCGTTCATTGAAGGGGTATTCGTACAGGATCACTTGGCAGTTCCTTTGGCGCAATCATAAGGCCGAAACTGGCAGCCAGCGCGTTAACCTGCGTTTGAAGTTGCTGCAAATTGACCGATGCGCCGTTGTAGATCACCGCATCGGCCGCCTGCCTGCGTTGCTGTCTGCTGGCCTGAGCGGCCATGATCGAGGTGGCTGTTGCATGCTCCAGGCCATTACGCTGCATGACCCGCTGTATCTGGGTAGGCTCATCGCAATCCACCACGATGACGCGGTGCAGTCTTTTGCGCCAATGGACAGATTCGACCAACAGGGGCAATTCGTACAAGATGAGGCTTTGGCCTTGGCGCTCTGCCGTGGTCGCCAGGGCCTGGGCTTGCTGCAAGACGATGGGATGAATAATGGCTT
>RRZT011853565.1_pt1 | contig 22296 bp, 16 predicted proteins | sample 2165551 | NCBI WGS metagenome assembly RRZT01 (sample SAMN10456910, study PRJNA506462) | wastewater metagenome | biome: wastewater; feature: sludge; material: wastewater sludge; isolation source: wastewater sludge with Escherichia coli K12::gfp cells carrying plasmid... | place: USA: Moscow, Idaho... | reverse complement strand
CGCTTCACCGGGTCAGTGGCGTCAGAGGGATTCGACTCGACCTCGTCGTAGCCGTCTGCGTAGCCCACGGCGGTCACCGTGAAGCGGGAACCGACGTCATCGCCGGTCACGGTGTACTCGGAACCGGTAGCACCGACGATGACCGCACCGTCCCGCTTCCACTGGTAGGCCACCCGATCGGCCTGAGGGGTGAACGTGACACCCGCAACCGATGCAGTGAGCGTCCCGCCGGGCTTGGTGGCACCCGAGATGGTCGGCTTACCCGACACCGTCATGACACCGTTGGCCACCTGCTGGGTCTCGGGCGAGCCGATCACCATGCTGGTGTATCCCGCCTTCACCGCAGTCACCAGAACGCTCAACCGCTTGCCGACAGAGTCGCCGCCGAGCTTGTAAGTTGCCGCCGTGGCGCCGCTGATGGGTTCGCCGTCGGCAAGCCACTGGTAGGTCACCGAGTCAGGCGTGGGTGAGTAGAGCCCGGGCGATGCCGTAAGGGTGCTCCCAACTCGGGCGTTTCCGGTGATGGCCGGTGGCTCCAGGTTGTCCATATCGCTGACCACGACAGCGGCCGAGGTGGCTTGGTCGCTGCCCAGCCCCGGTTCGCTGGCGGTGACCCTGACAGTGACTGGCTTGCCTAGATCGCCCGCGGCCACTACATACGTGACTCCGGTGGCGCCGGAGACCTCGGTGCCGTCCACCAGCCACTGGTAGTCGTAGTCGAGCCCGGTAGCGGGCTCGAACGCGTCACCGGGGTTCGCCGTGAGGGTCCCCCCGATCTCAGGAGCCCCCGTGATGACGGGCTTGCCGACGGCGAGGATCCACAGGGGTTCCGCACCCACTGCCTTCATGGAGGGGCGCCCTTCGGCGTCGAGTTCGGTGCCGTCCTGGTTGCACGCCACCTGCTTGGCCCCGACCTGCTCGATCGCCATCGACATACACGCAGACAAGGCCCGCTGTCCCCAGTAGTTGGGATGGAACGGCATCGACTTCTGGTATCCGTTACCGGTCAACTGCTCGGCGCGCGACACGTAGGTGACCCACTCGGTCTTGCGCCCGTTGTCGTCCTGGTAGGGCGCCTGGATACCGGGGTTGTTGCCGGCCTGCCCGACCTTGTAGTTGGTCTCGCCCACTGTCTGCTTGCCGCACAACCCGTGATCCTTGAAGGTCTCTGCAGTGTCCAGGAGCGTGATCGGTGTCTTGCCCAACGCATCGCGTGAGTCCGCCACGCCCTGATCCATGGCGGTCACGAGCTTGGGGTACACGTCTGTGGCAATCCAGTTGTACGTCGAGTTGAAGAGTCCACAACCCCCCACACCGTTGCGGTCACTGAGCAGGCCGCCGGCATCGTTGTACTTCGTCTGATCGCCGGTTTGGATCGGCAGGGGTGGCGGCTGGTAGACGAGGCGCCACTCATCCTGCTCGTAGCCCGCGTCGGCCATCGCCTTCGTGACGCTGGTGATGGACTTCTTCACCGCAGCCCGCGCCTTGGGCAGCCCGTTGGTGACGATGTCCTTGGTGGCCTGGTTCTGCTCGCAGCGCGAGCCGGGCAGCGGCCACTTCTGGTTGTCGGTGATGCAGTTCGCGCCGAGGTCAGAGAAGCCGAAGTCGTTTCCGCCGATGGACAGCGCGACGACCTTGATGTCCTGGTTGCCCTCGGCGACCTGCTGCAGCATCGCGGCTTGCCCGAAGCCCTCGACCGTCGGGTTGTCGAAGCCCGCGGGGTAGAAGTCCATGCCGGGCTTGAAGTAGCCCGTCTTCGGCGCCTTGGGCACAGTGGCCGAGACCGCCCCCGAACATGCCAGGTTCACCGAGTTCCAGCCGGCCCCGATCTGCATGGGAGCCGCAAAGCTGCGGTCGCAGAATGGGATGCTCTCGCGACCGCCTTGGTCCGGGTAGCCGTTCGCGTCCCCGAAGACCGCCCGCCAGGTATTTCCGACCGGGTTTGCGGATCCGCCGTTAGGCCCTGGGTCACCGCCCAATGCCCCCGCAGCCAACTGCCAGTTGGACGAGCTGCTGCTGGGCTTGGCGTCGGGGAAGTTGTGGTTGGCGTACATGACGCCCTCACCGGACATGTACGAGTCTCCGACTCCGACGATGGTGTCGCCGCCCACGGCCGTATCGGCGTTCACAGCAGTAGCTGCGGTCGTCGTAACCGGGGCTGCCGTAGCGGTGGCTCCGACGGCTGAGGCGGCGACCGTCGAGACGATCAGCGCGGCCGGCAGCGTCCACACGACTGCTCGGCGGAGAGGGGATGCGGTCATGGAGGTCCTTCCGGGACGAATACCGGACAAGTCCTATCGGGCGGGGGCACCCATGTCTCGGCAACGGGTGAGCTGAGTCACCCGTCTGTTGCAAAGAGTTCTGCGATCCGTCTGATTTACCCCAAGAACCCTGAGCCTCTGGAGGTGCCGAGCACTATTTTGCATTTTTCAGTCGACGCCGGGCTCTCTCACTCCGTAATAAGGGCGGGCATCGTCCGCCCCGATTACGGACCGGGCGGACGCCGGGCGCCCCGATTCGCGTCTGGCGCGTGCTCAACCGACCCGCCCCGACGCGGTGCCCAAGGTCACAGGGCGGGGGATTTCCGGCGGCGTGTTACTCACGGGTAATATCGAGGTGGAGTGCCATGCGGGGCGGGGGTATCCGCGGGGGGCACCGATCGGGTTTGGGTCACTCGCTCTTTGGAGGAGCCATGGAACCACCGTTGGCACTACGGGCCGGCGTCGGCATCGTCATCATCTTGGTGGCGGCTTTCTTCGCCTTGAAGCGTGCGGGGTTCCTGACGAGGTTGATCCGCTCCGGCCAGCCGGCCGTGGACCGCACGAGCGAGGTCCCCACCCGCTTGGAGGCTGAGGCCACCGAGGTCCTGGGGCAGAAGAAGTTGCTCAAGTGGACCGTGCCGGGCATCGCGCACGTCTTCGTGTTCGCCGGGTTCCTGATCCTGGGCATCACCGTCGTCGAGGCGATCTTCGAACTGTTCATCCACGGCTTTGCGTTCCCGTTCATCGGCACGTGGCCGGTGATCCGGTTCCTGGAGGACCTGTTCATCCTGCTGGTGTTCGTCGGCATCGTGATCTTCCTGATCATCCGCCTGACCAACAAGCCCAGCGAGAAGGGCCGTTGGTCGCGGTTCTACGGCTCCCACACGTCGGGCGCCTGGCTGGTGCTGGCGATGATCTTCCTGGTGATCGCGACCCTGTCGCTGTACCGGGGGGCCAAGATCAACCTCGAGGAGTACGGGGGCGACGCCGAGGCCGCCGGCATGACCGGCGGGTTCGTGTCCGACGCCGTGGCCAAGGTGCTCGCCCCGCTGGGCCCCACCGCCAACGCATGGCTCGAGACGATCGGCCTGTGGCTGCACGTCGGGGTCATCCTGGGCTTCCTGCTGATCGTGCTCAACAGCAAGCACCTGCACATCTTCACCGCGCCGCTGAACGTGGGCTTCTCACGCCGGCCCAACGCGCTGGGCCCGCTGCTGCCGATGTACTCCGACGGCGAGCGCCTGAACCTGGAGGACCCGCCGGACGACGCCACCTACGGCGTGGGACGCATCGAAGACTTCACCTGGAAGGGTCTGCTGGACATGGCGACCTGCACCGAGTGCGGTCGCTGCCAGTCCCAGTGCCCGGCGTGGAACACCGAGAAGCCGCTGTCGCCCAAGCTCATGATCATGAGCCTGCGCGATCACGCCTTCACCAAGGCGCCCTACACGTTGGCCGCGCAGAAGGCCAACGACGGCAAGAACCCCGAGTTCGGCGAGATCGACGAAACCGTGTTGGCCACGATGCCCGAGAACGTGCAGCACGAGGCCCAGCGCGAACTCGTCGGTTCCCGCGAACACGACCCCCTGCGCATCACCGACGGCTACGACGCCAGCGGTCACCGGTCGCATGAGGGCCCGGTCATCGACACCGACGCGCTGTGGTCGTGCACCACCTGTGGCGCCTGCGTCAACCAGTGCCCGGTGGACATCGAACACATCGACCACTTCGTGGACATGCGTCGCCACCAGGTCATGATCCAGACCGAGTTCCCCAGCGAGCTCAACGGCCTGTTCAAGAACTTGGAGAACAAGGGCAACCCGTGGGGCATGAACGCCAACCTGCGTAACGCCTGGATCGAAGAGGTGGACTTCCCGGTGCGCGTTTTCGGCGCCGATGGCGAGGAGACCATCCCCGACGACGTCGAGTACCTGTTCTGGGTCGGCTGCGCCGGCGCCTACGAGGACCGCGCCAAGGCCACCACCAAGGCCGTCGCCGAGTTGCTGTACACCGCCGGGGTGGAGTTCATGGTCCTGGGCGATGGCGAGACCTGCACCGGTGATGCCGCGCGTCGGGCGGGCAACGAGCCACTGTTCTACATGCAGGCGGTCCAGAACGTCGAGGTGCTCAACGAGGTCGGCGCCAAGAAGATCGTCGTGACGTGCCCCCACTGCATGAACACCCTGGGCCGCGAGTACCCCCAGTTCGGGGGAAACTACGAGGTCGTGCACTACTCGCAGTTGCTGCACTCGCTGGTCTACGAGGACAAGCTGGTGCCGGTCAACCCGGTCGAGGACACCGTGACGTACCACGACCCTTGCTACCTGGGCCGCCACAACCAGGTGTACACACCCCCGCGCGTACTGCTGGAGTCGCTGCCCGGAGCCAAGCTGGTCGAGATGGAACGCTCCGGCGAGAAGTCCTTCTGCTGTGGCGCCGGCGGCGCCCGGATGTGGATGGAGGAGACGCTGGGAACGCGCGTCAATCAGAACCGTGCGGACGAGGCGATCGGGACCGGGGCGACCAAGGTCGCCGTCGCGTGCCCGTTCTGCTCGGTCATGCTCAACGACGGTGTCACCGTGCGCCAGCAAGAGGGCTTGGCCGAGGAAGTCGAGGTTGTCGACCTGGCCGCCCTCATGCTGGAGTCGGTCAAGACCGACCGACCCAGCGACCCCGCCGGGGAGCCACAGCCGGCCCAAGCCTGAGAGCACCCTGGCACTGCCCGGCACCGAAATGGGTGCCGGGCAGTTCTGCGCTCGGCAGGACAGCCGCCCCTTTGGCACATCAGAATGCGTTGACTGGTGAAGATCATGTGAGGGGCAGAAATGCGGCGAACCATTCTTGCGACGGCTACGGCGATGACCCTGGCAGTCCCCTTGGTGCCGGCAGTGGCCGCTCAGGCCTCGGTCGCCTCCCCCGCGCGCGCGGGGGCCGCAGCCAACGTGAACGCCGTTCAGCAGCTCCTCAGCCAGAACCCCGCCGCCGTGCTGCCTGCTAAGAAGAAGGCCAAGAAGAAGCGGGTCAAGAAGATCCGCGTCAGCTCCAACCGCAAGGCAGTCCACAAGGGCGGAACCGTCAAGTTGACCGGCACGATCAAGCCCAAGATGAAGGCCCACGTCGCCTACCAGCAGCGCAGGCCAGGGGCGAAGTCGTGGCGCAGCATCGGCGCTGAGGTCACTGGTAAGGGCGGTCACTCCACCCTCAAGGCTGCGCTCTCCCAGTCTGGTGCGTACCGATTCAGGCTGATCACCAAGAACAAGAAGAGCGCTTCCATCTCGGTCAGGTCGACGTCCCCGACTCCCCCGGTGCCGCCGGTACCCCCGGGCCCGAACCCTCCCAAGCCCAAGACCATCAGCGTCAACTGGCCCGACGGCAACCCGCTGCAGGTCGACAAGCAGTACAACCTGCCCGTTGTCGTCAAGCCGGCGCTCAACGTCCAGGTCCGACTGCAGGAGAAGACCGGCTCCGGCTGGGACGACATGTACGGCGGCACAGCCAACACGGGCAAGGACGGCAAGACCACGGTCATTCTGAGCCAGCCCGATGCCGGCACCTCGAACCTCCGCGTGCGCGTGGTCAACTACCCCATCACGAGTGACGCGGTCAGCAAGGACTTCGACGACTCCGGCGACACGCTGTACAACATTCCGATGCAACTGCCAAAGAACCAGGGCGTGTTGGTGAAGGCGCAAGAGTTCCCGATGACGTACCCGAAACTGAAGCTGCCGGACCCCGTGACGCCAGGGCAGACCCTGGTCATGCCTCAGATCGGGACTCCCGCAGCAGGCCCTCCCACGTGTGTCACCGACGACTCCCCGCGTGAGGACTGCCAGATCCCGGGCAAGCAGTACCGGTTCATGTACACGACCGAGCGCTGGTACCCGAACAAGAACGCTGACGGCGGCGGATCCGTTCAGGGCGGCTCCCAAGGCGCCACCGCGCTGGTCATGGTCCCACCGGACGTCGAGGACAACGCTCCGGTGGTGGCGTGGGCTCACCCCACGCTGGGACAGCCCAATGCCTGCTCCGTGACCCGAGGCACGTCCCAGATCGACATTCCCGGGACTGACAAGAAGTCGCCCGGAGGTCAGGACATGAACCTGACCGACATGATCTTCTTCCTGGACCAGATGCTCGAAAAGGGCTACATCGTTGTGATGCCCGACTACTTGGGGATCGCTGTCAATGGCCCCACCGCCAACCAGAAGACCTACATCGTGGGTCCTCAGGAGGCCCGCGACGTCTTCTACGCGGTCGACGCCCTGCAGACGAACGCCAAGGCGGACAAGGGGTGGCCCGGACTGCCGCAGGCCGACAACCGGTTCATCACGGTCGGTCACAGCCAGGGCGGACATGCCGCCATCTGGAGCGGGATCGGCGCCGACGAGTTGGGTAAGGAGACCAATCAGAGACTCAAGGGAGTTGTCGCGGTCGCACCGGCCACGGATCTGAACAAGATGGTCGACGCGCAGTGGAACCAGCAGGCCAACTGGGTGATCGGCCCGGAGGTCATCCAGACCTGGCTGGGCTACCTGCCGGAGTTCGCGTTCAAGAACATCACGATCTCGGACGCGGCCGTGAACAACTTGACCCGCTATGAGGAGTACTGCACCACGCAAGCCTTCGTAGCGAGCAACGAGTTCTTCCCTGTCCCGGACAACCCGGACGACCCGGCGAACACGCCGTTCATGAAGAACCCGAACGCCCCGGCCAACCAGCAGGCGTTCTACAACTGGAGCCAGGTCTTCGCCGGCCAGACCCCGGTCATCGAACAGGGTAAGGACAACTCGTTCCCCAAGGACATGCCGCTGGAACTGGTATCCGGCACCGCTGATCAGGTGGTGCTCAGCCAGGTCAACGCCGCGTTCCAGGAGAGCTTCTGCGACGGCGGTGCCGACATGACGGCCTACTGGACGCCGGTGGCGACAGGCATTGCCAACAGCCCGGCGACGAAGAACACGGCGTTCCAGGCGGCCGACCACCTGAACGTCCTGGCATTCCCGTGGACGGACAACATGACCGGCGACCCGGCGAACCCGCAGTACCAACTGGTGGGCGGATCCATCCTGGAGTTCGCCGACGACCGGTTCAGCGGCAAAGCCGTGACCGAGGACTGCGGCGACCGCCAGAAGGTGCACAAGTTCACCAATCCGCTCGGCAACGAGAAGGACTCGTGGTACGTCTTCCCGCGGCTTGACTGGAGCACCCCGACGAAGCCCAAGCCGAACCCGGCAGACCCGAAGTTCTACCAGACCAACGGGCAGGTGGCGTTGCCGGCACCGGCGCACCCGACTTCGCCCAAGGACGAGGGAATCAACCCGGCGCCCGCGCTGGGAACGGTCGACATCAAGTCGGTCACTCAGACCGGTTGCGGTTTCCAGTTCAAGGTGGTCAAGAACAAGTACAACGTCATCATCGGCTACGACTCGAACCCTGAGTGCTACCAGTGGGGCCTGTACCCGTACGGCGAGTTGATCTACGACGATGCCGAGGTGGGCAAGACGTGGGGCAGCTACCCGTTCACGCCGCAGGCACCCGGCAACGTCGGCGACCCCAACAACGGGGGCGGCAAGAACCCGGGCAAGGGTGGCCTGGGCTGACCCGACCTGGGTGCTTCAACACGGCAGGCGGTCCCCGGAAGCCGGGGGCCGCTCAGGTGCCGAAGCCGCCGGAGTTCAGGTACGAGAAAGCCGGCAGGTTGCGCAGCAGCCAGAACGCAAGCAGGGCCACTGTCAACGGGATCCAGACCGCCTTGCGGGTGATCAGCCCGCGCGCCGGGTCGAACGACACCGCCGACGTCTGGCGGGACACCAGCCACCACACCCCGACGCCGATGGCCACCAGGGCCAGGATCGGCACCATCACGTTGTAGTCCAGCGCGCCGGACACGTCACCGGTGACCAGTTCCCGGGTGGCGCGGGTACCGCCGCAGAAGGGACAGTCGAAGCCGGTCAACGACCGGAACGGACACGGCGGGATCACGGAGTAGCCCATCAGGGCCGGGGACAACAGGACGAGGCCGCCGGCGGCCGCAGCCGCGCCCCCGATAAGCAGGGCCCGCGTGGCCGACGTGCCGACCTGGGGTCCGGTTCCGCTCATGCGGTCAACGGTAACCCGATCGGGCAGCCGGCGCGATCGTGCACCGCGCCGTGTCAGCGGGTCGTGGTCGTGGAACTCGCCGCCGCCACGATGAAGAACAGCACCACCACGATGACACCGATCACCGCCAGGACGACGCCGATGATCCCCATGATGAAGCCCGCTTTGGCGCTGCCCAGGTTGTTGGCTGCGCCCTCCGCTGCCTTGTTCATGCCGATCTTGCCGAAGATGATCGCCAGGATCGCAGGGATGACCCCGAACCCGTAGACGCACAGCCCGGCGAGGCCGACGATGCCGAGCACGAGGGCCGCGGTACCCATGCCGTTGTCCGGTGCCGGGTAGCCCGAGGCCGGATAGGGGGAAGCGGCAGGGTACGGGGCCGCGGCCGAGTAGGGCGCCGCAGGTGGGTACGAAACCGGTGGCGGGGGTGGCGGTGCGGCCGGGGGTGGCACTGCGGCGCCGGCGGGGGCCGGGGGCGGCGGGGAAGGGGGCGCGGGAGGAGGCGGCGGTGTCGGCGGTGTCGGTGGTGTCGCGTCGGGAACCCCGTCGCTGCCCGGATCCTGCGGTGTGGCGTCGTCGCTCATGCTGTGCTCCTGCTCCGATGCTCAACGTAGCAGGGGCGGCTCGGTGAGGCAGCAGCCCCGACATGACACGGCCCCCGACACAGGTCGGGGGCCGTGCGCAGAGGTCACGCGGCGATGGGTTCGCCGTTCAACTTCCGATAGTTCAGGCGATCGGCTGCGACTTCAGGTACCGGTACGTGTAGGCCTGCGCCAGCGCGAAGACCGGGACCAGGACCAACGAGATGATGAACTGGACGAGGTTGCCCAGCACCGGCACGATCAACCCGATCAGCCCGGCACCGAGGCCCAGCACGAACGAGATCAGGAGGAGGACCAGGGTCAACAGGATCACAGGCCCGAGGTTGTTGGACACGAAGCTGAAGCTCTGCTTCACGCTGTCCCACCCACCGCTGGCACTGCGGTCCAGCAAGGGGTACGGGTAGAACTGCACGAAGAAGCCGATGACAACGGCGCCGATGCAGCAGGCGATAAGGCCGACGGCCGTCAGGGCCGCCGCGATCAGGGCCGCCACGATCAGGGCGCCGAGCAGCGCGGTGCGAGTGAACACCTCGAACTTGATGCTGCCTTGTTCCGCCGTCTCGAAGGCCGCTCTGGCGAACTGCACGTGGACGATCCACGCCAGCACGATCGCGATGACGATGACCAGAATCGAACCGATGCTCAACCCCGCGATGGCGGCGCCGCTTGAGGTGACCTCACCGGTCACCGGGTTGTACTCAGTGGCGGGGTTCGCAGCGAATGCGCTGAAGACCAGGGTGAACAGCAGCAGGAACAGCGCCGAGATCCCCAGCAGGACCAGGCCGGCGAGGACCCATGGGGCGAGGTTCGCGGTGAACTTCTCCCAGCCGTACTTGACGGCCTCGAGGGGCGAATAGGCCGAGACCGGCGCGCCACCGGCGGGACCCGGGGTCGCACCGGGCGGTGGGGCACCGGCGCCGCCGAAGCCGGAAGGCGGCGGGGGAGGAGGGGCACCGGGTCCGGGCGGAGGTGCACTGGGACCAGGAGGAGGCGGCGGGGGGGGTGGGGTGCCACCGGAGACGTCATCCGGGCCCGACGGCGGGGTGGGGGTGTCGCTCATGACTGCGTCCTTCGGTCTGGCGGCCACCCGTGCTGAGCGGACCCGCGGCGAGCGTGACGGCCGGCGGGAACCACCGACCTAATTCGGGAACGTAGCACCTGGCGGGGTCGATCTGGCTGACCTCGCCCCCGTTCGGAGTCGCGCGTCACACCGGCGATCGGTGGAAGTTCAGGTATGAACGGCTGGGCGTGGGTCCGCGCTGGCCCTGATACCGCGAACCGTACCTCTGCGAGCCGTAGGGGTGTTCGGCCGCGGACGACAGCCGGAACAGGCACAGTTGCCCGATCTTCATGCCCGGCCACAACTTGATCGGCAGGGTCGCCACATTGGACAACTCCAAGGTGACGTGACCACTGAAGCCCGGATCGATGAATCCCGCGGTGGAGTGCGTCAGCAGCCCCAGGCGGCCCAGGCTGGACTTGCCTTCGAGCCTGCCGGCCACATCGTCGGGGAGCGTCACCACTTCGTAGGTGGATGCCAGGACGAACTCACCGGGATGCAGGATGAAGGGGTCGGCGCCATCGGCTTCGACCAAGCGGGTCAGATCCGGCTGTTCCTCGGCGGGGTCGATGTGGGGGTAGCGGTGATTCTCGAACACCCGGAAGTACTTGTCGAGGCGTACGTCCAGACTCGACGGCTGCACCATGTCTTCGCTGAACGGGTCGATCGCGACCCGGCCGGCGGCGATCTCGGCGCGGATATCGCGGTCGGACAACAGCATGAGCTCTCCCTGGTACGGCTGTGGGGCATCACCCCACGCCGGGAGGCTATACGACGCGCGGTCAGCGACCCGTCACCCGCACCCGGTACTTCCGTTTGAGTGCGGCCAACTCGTCGGTCGCCGCCACCTTCACCTGCAGTCGGCACACGCCACGCGCCTTGGCCACCACGCGGAACCCACCGGTCACGCGCGACACGAGGCAGCGCTTGGAACTGCGGCTCCGCCACAGATCCACCGGTACGCCCTGATCGGTCAAACCCGGCAAGGCCTTGCTGCGGCCTGCCCGGACCTTGGTCGGGACAGATACGGACTGGGCGGTCACCGAACGAGACGGTTGCTGCACCGAAGCCGTGCAGGTCGGGCAGGCCCTCCGCACCGCGGCGGCTGCGTCCACCACCCCCGCCCCGTACCGGGAGTCCCAGCCGGCCTTGCCCTTGTCGTTCGCCGACGACTTCAGGGTCGCCGCCACATCGGACTGCGGCGCGATGGCCGCCACCAGCGCCGCGACTCCGGCTACCTGAGGGGCCGCCATCGAGGTGCCCGACATGAACGCATACCCGTCGGGGACCGTGGACAGGATCGCGGTGCCCGGAGCAGCGAGATCCACGGTGGGCCCATGGTTGGAATAGGTGTCCACCGACCCGTCCCGCGCCAGCGCCGACACAGACAGGACGCCCGGAAGGGCAGCGGGATACGACGGGGCACTGGAGCCCTCGTTCCCCGCAGCCGCCACAACCACGACACCCTTGGAGATGGCGTAGTTGACCGCAGTCGCCGAGAAGTCGGCGTCGGGACCCCCGAGGCTCATGTTGATCACGTCGGCGCCATGATCAGCCGCCCAGACGATGCCCTCGATGACGTCACCCATCCATCCGCCACCGTCAGCATCGAGGACCTTGACGGGCATGATCGACGCCTTCGGCGCCACCCCGGAGACGCCTTTGCCGTTGCCGGTGCGGGCCGCGATGATGCCTGCCACGTGGGTGCCGTGCCCATCTTGGTCAGTGGTGGGGTTGGAGTAGTCCCCACGGTCGGTGCGGGTGTTGACGCCACGTACCAGCGCCCCCGCCAGGTCGGGGTGGGACCCGTCCACGCCGGAGTCGATGACGGCCACGACTGCACCCCGGCCCTGCGTCACGCTCCACGCTGCGGAGGCCTGCACCTCGGTGAGGCCCCATTGCCGAAACTGCAGCGGATCGGATGTCGCCTGGACCCGATGGTCGACGCCGACGGCCAGCACACCGGGACGATCCTGGGCGTGTGCCACCACCCTGCGAACGGCCGCATCGCCGCGGGCGATCGTGGTGTCGACCGTCAACTGTCCACCCGTATCAGTGAGCACCACCACTTGCGCCCTCTGCCCGGCCGATACGCCTTCGACCAGTTCGGCAGGCGCTGTCGTTGCCGAGGACTGCGGCGTCCGCCAGTCGGATGTGGACGCAGCGGGGAAAGAGTCCGCGGGGGCAGAGTCGGCGGGGGCAGAGTCGGCAGGAGCGGGGACTGGGGCCTCGGCGGCAGCAGCGGCCACGGCAAGCCAGGGGGCCGTGGCGACCGTCGTGCAGACGGCAACGGTCAGCAGTGCTTGCCACCTCATGGTCGAAATGTCGGTTTCGCTCCAGGGTTCCCTGAGCCCTGTCATCCGAACGGCTCTGCGACGCCCGACATGGCTGCCCCAGGCCCGGGCAGGAGGGCGACCTCTCCCCAGCACTGTCGATCCGGGCCGCGCAGCGGGTTCTGACGTCCCTCGTACATCTCAAGGCGGTTACGGAGGCTCGCTGCCGGGTTTGCGGCTCATCTCAAGGGCAGACTGAGGCCATGGCTGACCAGAGGAACGATCCGGGCGCGATGCCGCCCGAATACGAGCACCTGATGCGGCCGGCTCCTGACGCCCCGGGCATCAACCCCGGTGCCACCCCGCGCCATGACAAGGTCAGCGAGACCGCACTCTCGGATTTCTCCGACCTGTTCCGCGACACCGGGACCCCACCGCCGGCAGCGCAGGCCCCGGCACCCCCTCCCTCGATGACGCCGCCGCCGGCGCCGATCTACCGGGAGAGTCCCGCGACTCAGGTGCTTCCCCCGCGTGCCGCTGTGCCGCATGCTGGCCAGGTGTCCGCCCCGCCGCCCGTCCGGGCCACTCCCCCGGCGACGCCGGCCGCGCCCCGCAAGCGCGGCCGTGCCAAGCGGATCCTGATCTACATCCTGGTAGGACTTCTGGCGTACCTCACCGCCCTGGTCGCCTACTTCGCGCTCAACGTGAACAAGATCGACGCGTTGCCCGTCGACCAGATCCCCGACACCGCAGGATCCAACTACCTGCTCGTGGGCACCGACGGTCGCCAGGACCTGACTGCGAAACAGCGCAAGATCCTGCACACGGGCAGCGTCGAGGGGCAGCGCACTGACTCGATCATGATGTTGCACGTCCCCCTCATCGGAACACCGACCATGATCTCGATCCCCCGTGACTCCTGGGTACCCATCCCTGGCAACGGCGAAGGCAAGATCAACTCGGCCTTCGCGATCGGTGGCCCGCAACTGCTGGTGCAGACGGTCGAGAACACCACGGGTGTCCACATCGATCACTACGTCGAGATCGGCATGCTCGGCATCGCGGACATCGCCGACTCCCTGGGCGGCGTCACCCTGTGCCCCAACGACAACTTCAACGACAAGAACTCCGGGCTCAACGTGTCCAAGGGCTGCCAGCAGATGGACGGACCCACGTCACTTGCCTACGTCCGGATGCGGTACGCGGACCCCAAGGGTGACCTGGGCCGCGCCGAGCGCCAGCAGGAGTACATCAAGGCGGTGGCCACCAAATCCATCAGCCCACTGACGTTCCTCAACCCCTTCAAGATGTTCTCCGTCGACAAGGCGGCGGCCTCGTCGCTGACCGTCGATGACGGCACGGGCATCGTGGCCGACGGCCGGATGGCGTTCGCGCTGGGCATGATCTCCGCCGGGATGGGCGAGCAGGTCACGGTCCCCGTCGAGTCCGACTCCTACTGGGTGGGCGGCCAGCAGGCCGTCAAATGGAACACCCCCAAGGCGCTGGAACTGTTCGACAGCATCGGCGGCTGACGGCGCGCACGTCCGCCCTGGATCCCCAGCTCCGTCAGCCCACCGGGGGACCGGACGGAGGCGCCCACGAGGTCGGCGGGCGCACCGGACCCTGGCGTTGGGACTCGGTCAGCCGCAGGATCAGCAGCACCAACAGCCACACCGCTCCCCCCACGATCAGCAGCACACCGAGCCCGAGCCAGGCCAGCGACGCGAATGTCTGGCCCACGGTCTGCAGCGCCGGTGGCGAGACGATCAGTGTCTCGTCGGCGACTTCGGTGGCGATCGTGTACTCACCCTCGACGGCCGCGCGGAACCGGATGATGCCCACATACCTCGTGGACCCGAGAGTCAGGGTCTCCGACCCCGAGCAATAGACACACGACGTGGCAATCCGCCCCTGCGGGCCGAACACGGTGATGTCGTCAGCGTCAATCAGACCGGGTCCCGCAGCCGTAGTGGCGAGCGTCGCCGACTGCAGCGACACCGGGCGCCCCACCACAACCGGCTGGCCTGGCACTCGGTCGGCGGCGCCCAGGTCCCCCGCGTCGGTCCCGTCCTCACCATCCCCAGGCGTGCCCGAAGGCAGATCCGTGGCTGCGACCCGCTGGAACACGACCCAGTTGCCTGCCGGCAGTTGGACCCTCTTCACCGCGGGGGTCTGCCACTCCGCGACCGGGCTGAAGGCCGACACGAAAGTCCGGATCGCCTGAGATCCCCCGAAGAACACCAAGCCGAGCCCGACCACCACCAGCAGCACCGGGATCACCACAAGGACCTTGCGCATGCCACCATCATGACCCGTTGTGGCCGTCGGTGGCCGACTGGGAACCGTCCGAATCTCGGGTGGGACGGTGCCCGCAGAGGGCCCATCCGGGCGGCGTCGGCCGTGCGCTTCCCGTGGGCTGGATCACGCTGCGGGCGCGCTTGAAGTGCCCCGCCCATTTCGCCCGTAGGACCTTTGTCCTGACTTTGCTCCAGATCTCCGCGTAAAGATCGGGTCAACGTCTCCGCAGAGCGCCGTAAAGGGCCATCATCAGCATGTAACACGACTTTCAAGGAGCCAACCGTGGATCCGCTCGACATAGCCAGATGGCAGTTCGGGATCACCACCGTCTACCACTTCCTGTTCGTTCCCATCACGATCGGCTTGTCCTTCCTGGTGGCCGGCATGCAGACGGCCTGGGTGCGCACGAACAAGGAGAAGTGGCTCAGGGCCACCAAGTTCTTCGGCAAGTTGTTCCTGATCAACTTCGCCATGGGTCTCGTCACCGGCATCGTGCAGGAGTTCCAGTTCGGCATGAACTGGTCGAACTACTCCCGCTTCGTCGGTGACATCTTCGGTGCGCCGTTGGCGATCGAGGCGCTGCTGACGTTCTTCCTGGAATCCACGTTCCTCGGACTATGGATCTTCGGGTGGGACCGACTGCCCAAGAAGGTCCACTTGGCCACCATATGGGCGGCTGCGGTCGGGACCGCCATGAGCGCCTACATGATCCTGGCGGCGAACTCGTTCATGCAGCACCCGGTGGGTTACGTGTTCGACCCCGAGAAGAACCGCGCCCAGATGACGTCCATCACCGAGGTGCTGTTCCAGAACACGGCCGTATTCGCCTGGCTCCACACGATCTCGGCGGCCTTCCTGACCGCCGGCGCCCTGGTGGCCGGGGTCTCGCTGTGGCTGCTGATGCGTGGCAAGACGGCCGATATGGCCCGCAGCACCCTCAAACTGGGAGCGATCGTCTCGCTGGTCGCAGCCGCCGCGCTCGGTATCACGGGGGACCAGGACGCCAAGATCATGGTGCAGCAGCAGCCCATGAAGATGGCCGCGGCTGAGGCTCTGTACGAGACCGCCCAGCCGGCTCCCTTCAGCGTCCTGACGATCGGGACACTCGACGGTTCCGAGCCGATCTTCACCATCGAGATCCCGGGCGCCCTGTCGTTCCTGGCCACCGGCACGTTCGACGGCAAAGTCGAGGGCATCAACAACCTCGAAGCCCAGTACCAGCAGCAGTACGCGGACACCGGCATACAGTCGTTCACGCCCTATATCCCGGTTACCTACTGGGGCTTCCGCTTCATGATCGGGTTCGGCATGCTGGGCGCGCTGTTCGCGTTGGTCGGCTGGTGGGCCTCACGCAAGGGCCGCATCCCGTCGTCCAAGTGGCTGATCCGCATGGCGATCATTGCGCCGCTGATGCCCTTGATCGGCAACAGCGCGGGCTGGATCTTCACCGAGATGGGCCGGCAACCGTGGATCGTCTTCGGCCTGATGCCCACGTCCGAAGGGGTCTCACCCGGGGTGAGCGCCGCCACGGTGCTGACGAGCCTGGCCGTGTTCACCCTGATCTACGGCGCCCTCGCCGTGGTCGAGGTGGGCCTGCTATTGCGCGCCATCAAGCAGGGACCGCCAGAGTCGGTGGTGGATCCGTTCGCCGACCACGGCGATCCCGACCGCGAACTCACCGTGACGTACTGAGGAGTCTGAGATGTCACTGGAAACCCTTCAGGTCCTCTGGTTCGGACTCATCGCGGTCCTGTTCATCGGGTACTTCGTGCTCGAAGGCTTCGACTACGGCGTCGGGATGCTGCTGCCGGTCCTGGGCAAGAACGAACGCGAGAAGCGGGCGCTGCTGACCACGCTCGGCCCGGTGTGGGACGGCAACGAAGTCTGGTTGCTCACCGCGGGCGGTGCGATGTTCGCGGCGTTCCCGACCTGGTACGCCACACTGTTCAGTGGCTTCTACCTGCCGCTGCTGCTGATCCTGGTTGCGCTGATCATGCGCGGCGTCTCATTCGAGTACCGCAGCAAGCGCAGCAGCCTCAAGTGGCGTCGCAACTTCGACATCATGATCGTGGTCGGCTCTTTCCTGCCTGCACTGCTGTGGGGTGTGGCGTTCGGCAACCTGGTGCGTGGTGTCGCCGTCGAAGCCAACGGCGAGGGCGGCTGGATCTACACCGGCGGGTTCTTCGACCTGCTCAACCCGTACTCGTTGATCGGTGGCCTGACCACGCTCACCCTGTTCCTCACCCACGGCGCGGTGTTCGTGGCTCTGAAGACCGGCAGCCCCCTGCGCGAGCGGGCGCAGCAGCTCGCCGTCAAGCTCGGCCTGGTCGCCGCGGTGCTCGCGGTGGTGTTCCTGCTGTGGTCTCAGTTGGCCTACGCCGACAAGATGTGGACCTGGGTTCCCGTCCTGCTGGCGGCGGTGTTCTGGCTCGCCGGGATCGCGGCCAACTTCAAGGGCCGCGAGGGTTGGGCCTTCATCTTCAACTCGGTCACCCTCGCCTCGGCGGTGGCGGCCCTCTTCGGGATGCTGTACCCGTACGTGATGCCGAACATCGATCGGGCACTGCCCGGACTCACCGTCGCCGAAGCGTCCTCGTCGGAGTACACCCTTACCATCATGACCTGGGTCGCGGTGATCCTGGTGCCGGTGGTGCTGGTGTACCAGAGCTGGACCTACTGGGTCTTCCGCGAGCGGGTCGACCCGTCGCAGATCATCGACCCCTACGCAGGGTCGCTGGATACGCCCGAAGAGGCTGCCGCTGCCAAGAAGCTCGCAGCTGCCGACGAAAAGGTCTGACTGGGGGGTCAGCTGCGGCCCTCGTCCCACCGGGGACGAGGGCCGCAGTCATGTCAGGGGTTGCCGGCAGCGGTCAGCTGACCGGGGCGTACTGGGCCAGCAGTTCCAGTACCAGGTCGGATGCCTCAGGCTCGCCCACGGTGATGCGAACCCCTTCGCCCGCGAAGGCGCGCACCGTGACGCCGCGCTCCTTAGTGGCATGAGCGAAGCGTTCGGTGTCGCGGCCCAAGGGCACCCAGTAGAAGTTGGCCGCGGAATCGGGGATCGCGAAGCCCAACTCCCGCGCCCGGGCCATGACCCGGGTGCGTTCGGCGCGCACCCGCGACACACGGTCGCGCAACTCGTGCTGCTGCTCCAACGAGATCAACGCCGCCGTCTGCGCCAACAGGGAGACCCCGAACGGGGTGGCGCATTTGCGCAGGGCCGCCGCCACCAGAGGTGACGCGACGGCGTAGCCGACTCGAAGCCCAGCCAGGCCGTACGCCTTGGAGAACGTGCGCAGGACCACGACGTTGGGGCGTCCCCGTGAGATCGCCACCCCGTCCAGATCCGGACGCCCGTCCTCGTCGAGGCCGAACTCGAAGTACGCCTCATCGACCACCACCAGAACGTCTGCGGGGACCCGGTCCAGGAACCCGGTGAGCTCTGACTCGGTCACCGCCGGTCCCGTCGGGTTGTTGGGCGTGCAGACGAAGATGACCCTGGTGCGTTCGGTGATGGCGGCAGCCATGGCGGCAAGGTCGTGGCGGCCGTCCGGGAGCAACGGGACGCGGACGGACTGGGCCCCCATCAGCGTGGTGACTATCGGATAGGCCTCGAACGAGCGCCACGCGAACATCACCTCGTCGCCTGGCCCACTCGTAGCCATGACGACCTGCTGGCACACCGCCACCGACCCGGTCCCCAGCGACAGTTCGTCCGGACCCACACCCAGGCGCTCGGCCAGGGCGAGGGTCAGTTCGTTCGACGCGATGTCCGGGTAGCGGTTCACCTCGTGCATGCGTTCGATCAGGGCCTCAGTGACACCGGGCAGCGGGCCGAATGGCACCTCGTTCGAAGCCAGCGACCAGGTCGGGACGTCCGCCTGGCGCAGTCGGGCACCGGCCAAGTAGGCGGGCACGCCGTGCAGATCCTGGCGCAGTCGGGGCGTTGTCGTCACGCCCCAAGGGTACGGACCGAGGCCCTGGGGCGACCACGATGACCCGCAGCGGTGGTCGCGGCGGCCATCGAACAGCGCCGAAGGCCGCCGCACCGGGGGGTTCCCCCCACTACCGTGCAGGTATGGCTGGCTTGAGGGAACGGATCTCGCTGCGCGGGCTCCTGTTCCTGCTGGCGGCACTCGGGCTCGCCTGCGTCCTCGCCGCGGCCGCCGGGGTGGGCTTCCGCACGGCACAGGTCTCACGCGAGACCGACAGAGTGGTCGAGGTCTATGACCCCGCCGCCGACGACGTGGCCACCTTGTCCTTGGCGACGTCGGACATGGAGCGCGGCCTCACGTTGTTCGTCCTCAGCGGGGAAGAGCGCGATCTGCGGCCTTACGTGGACGGTGAGCGCCGCTCGGCGTTGGCCCTGTCCTCCCTGGACCGGCTCGTGGGCTCGGACCCGCAGATCTCACCGCAGCTCGGCGCCGCCGAACGATCCCGCGACCGATGGATCGAGTCGATCGCGCGCCCGGCGATCCAGCACATGCGCTCCGATCGCCCGGCGGCCGCCGAACGGCTCACCGTGAGTGCTCGCGCAACCGCGTTGTACGACCGGTTGGTGCTGGCCACGGACCGCTTGGACAACACCATCAACGCCAACCGCAGCGCCGGGTTCGCGCAACTGCAGTCGTTGTCGCAGCGTCTGAGCAACGTGGTGATCGCCGCCATGGGCGCTCTGTTGCTGGCAATGATCGGGGCCGGCCTGTTGCTGTTCCGCTGGGTGCTGAACCCGCTCAACGACCTGCGACGCCAGATCCGAAGCGTTGCCCAGCGCGGCGACCACCACACGCCGATCTCGCCGACGGGTCCCACCGAGCTGGCGGCTGTGGGTCGCGACGCCGAGGCCATGCGGCGGCAACTGGTGTCAGAGATCGACGAGGCCCGCAGCGCCCGGCAGTCCCTGGAGGACGACGCTCCCGTTGTCTCGGCCATCCGGCGCGAACTGTCACAACCCACAGACCCTGCGGTTCCCGGTGTCGTTGTTCACGGTGAAGTCAGTTCGGCTGAGGGTGTCCTGGCCGGTGACTGGTGGGACTGCGTGGCGATGCCGTCGGGCGAGGCCGCCCTCATCATCACCGACATCGCGGGCCATGGGGCCGAGGCGGGCGTCGCCGCCATGCGCGTCAAACACCTGATGGCGCTGCTGTTGGCGTCGGGCGCCGGCCCTGATGAGGCGATCACCCTGGCAGCCCGCAGCTTCGCCGACGAGGTGGGCCGTTTCGCCACCGTGGCCGTGGTGTGCGTCGATCCGCACAGCGGTGCGCTGCGGTGGGCCAACGGCGGCCACCACCCGCCGCTCCTGCTGTCTGCCGACGGGCGGCAGCGGGAACTCGCTCCCACCGGCCCATTGCTGTCGTGGTTGGGCGGGCCCTGGCGGGTCGACGTGACCACGATGGGCCCGGACGACGTCCTGGTCGCCTACAGCGACGGCCTGGTGGAATCCCACAACTCCGCCCGCGAGGAGCTCGGCGCCGGGGGTCTTGTGGAACTGTTCCGGTCGGCCAGCGCGGACGGCGCGGAACCGGATGAAGCGGTCCGTCGCACCCTGGCCCAAGCCCGTTCGCGCTCCGTGGACTGGGAACGCGACGACGTCACACTCGTGGTTCTGGCGCTCGCTGAGCCCGCAGGTCCCCCCAGTATCCCGGTCCCTCGACCCACGCCGACCCCCATCGCTTAGCACGCCGGACGGACATTCGGGACGACACGCCGAGAACAACTCAGCGCGCGACCAAACTGCGACGAACTTGGGGGCAATTGCCCCTGGTAACGAACCGATAACACGCGCATGCTGGACTTCCCCGGCGGGTCCACCTGGAGCCGATACCCGGAATCCATCAAGGAGGTGTCCGATGACTGCCGCCATGTATTCAGCCCCTGGCACGGTCGCCGATGTGTCCCACCGGTTGGGACATCTGTTGAACGATCGCAGCGCCGTCGCCCAATGGTGGGTCGATGTGGCCCTCGAGCTCGACGAACTGTCCGCACGCATGATGTCGGAGAGCCAGACGCTGTGGCGCTCGCTGCGGGCCCAGTTGTCCACGGACGCGCCCTACCTGTCATCCCAGTTGCGCCGGATCGACGACGAACAAGACGAGTTGCAGAGCCAGGTCCTGCACGTGAGGCTCCTGACCGGCCAGTCGGCTGGTGACCCGGAGGGTGCCCTCACGGTGCGCGCCGCGGTCCGCGACCTGCTTCACCGGCTACGCCGCCACGAGGAGCGCACGAGCCGACTCATGGTGGACGCCTACGTCGTGGATCTCGGCGGCGAATAGGTCAGCGCCAGGCCCTAGGCTGGACTCCTCAACGTGGGAGGAGTCGGCGTGATCCGTCGCACCCTGGGCAAGGCATTCCTCAAGGTGACGGGTTGGACTTTGGCAGGGCCACAGCCCTCGCGCGATGACACCCGCATCTTCGTGGGAGCGCCACACACCTCCGGGTTCGACAGCGCCTTGATGCTGGCGGTGGCGTGGCGCAACGACCTGCAGATCCGGTTCCTGATCAAGCGCGAGGTCGTGGACGGCCCGTTCGGGCTGTTCTGGCGCAGCGTCGGAGGGATCTCGGTCGATCGGGAGAACCCTGCCGGCCTCATCGACGAACTGATCCACATGGCCGACAGCGGTCACGGTTTCCAGCTCGTGCTCACGCCAGAAGGCACCCGCAAACCCGTCGAGTACTGGAAGTCGGGGTTTTACCGACTGGGCCGAGCCACGGGAATCCCGCTGATGCTGGTGTCCCCGGACAAGCCCACCAAGACGGTGACGTTCGCGCCGCCGTACCTGCTGACCGGGGACCTGCCCAGGGACATGGAGGTGATCCGCGCCTTCTTGGCAGACAAGCACGGTGTGGACCCCAGCAAGGCCCGAGAGCCACGGCTGCGCGCCGAGGACGACCCGGCGGCGTTGGCCGAGTTGACCGGCCCGGACACCGAGGCGACCGGCTGACACCTGGGCTCGTCGGCACTACTCCCCTCTTCTAGGCTGGCGGCATGGTCCAGTCACCCGTCATCGTCAGGGTGGTACGCCCCGACGAGATCGACGAGTTGTCCCTCCTGGCTGTCCGCACTTTTCCGCTGGCGTGCCCGCCGCACACCACCGCCGAGGACATCGCTCGACACGTGTCGACCATGCTCAGCCCCCGGGCGTTCGCGGCAGACCTGGCCTCCGAGGCCGTGCTCATCGAGGTCGCCGATTCCGGCGACTCCCTGGTCGGGTTCACCATGCTGGTGAGTGACTGTCCACCTCCCGATGGCCCGAGCGGCGCTCGCCCGATGGAGTTGCGTCGGATCTATGTGGACCAGGACTGGCATGGCACCGGGGTCGGCCACCTGCTCATGGCCAGTGCGCTGGATCGGGCACGGGCGCTGGACCACGACCAGGTGTGGCTGGGCACCAACCAGATGAACACATCGGCCATCGCGTTCTACCGACGCGAAGGGTTCCAGATCACGGGCAGCAAGACGTTCCGCGTGGGCGGTTCTGTCGAACACGACCATGTCCTGACCCGCGGGTTGTGAGCCCCACGCGTCGCCGTGTCAGTACTTCTGCTCCGGCAGTTGCTGCAGCCCCTTGAGGGTCGCGGGATCCATGCCGTCCAGCCAGTCGGCCAAGTCGTTGTTGGACACGAACATGATGTCCGGGTACTTCGTCTTCGCATCGACGATGAACCGCTGCAACGCCTTGATGTAGGAGTCACAGACCCAGCTG
>RRZT010871353.1_pt1 | contig 22307 bp, 19 predicted proteins | sample 2165551 | NCBI WGS metagenome assembly RRZT01 (sample SAMN10456910, study PRJNA506462) | wastewater metagenome | biome: wastewater; feature: sludge; material: wastewater sludge; isolation source: wastewater sludge with Escherichia coli K12::gfp cells carrying plasmid... | place: USA: Moscow, Idaho... | reverse complement strand
CTGGCAAACAAATGGTGAAACATGCCGGAACTGAGGCCGGTTTCCGCCGCCAGCAAACGCACCGAAAGCTGGCGGTAGCCATATTGAGGGTAAAGATGCATACCGGCTTCGATAAATTGTTCGCGGGCTGAAGATGACATAAGGTTTTTTTGAAAATTGGACAAGCGTCCAATCTAACTGAAACATTTGCTGAAATCAAACAAAACATGCAAACGAGAGGAAATTCGAACGGGTAAAGCGATGCTGTCTGCGTTGGCGGATGCACGACAGGTTATTGCTGTAATCATGCTGAGAGAGACACAAACCAGTTCGCAGCAATTGGGTGCAGATCGAGGTGGAAGGGGACTGTGTTGTCTGCAATCCACGGTTGAAAGAATTATTGGACACTTGTCCAGTTTAGCTGAATGTTGGGGAGGGGAAAGTATGATGTTGCAAATGTTTACCATTTCCCCGGATGTGGTTGGAGCGTACATCTTTGGGTGTTTATAAGCGATTAGCTATCGCGTGCGGAAAGCATAAATCGCGGGCAAAATCATCGGGCAGCAGTCGACGGCATTTAGGTGCGCGTCGATACCCATGGTGGTGACTACTACGCTGCCCATCAGATGAATAAACTACTGTGCCGGTACGGCGGCCACCAGATCACCCCGCGCCACGCCGCTTGGTGGATCAGCTGCAGCATCAAGGTCATATGGCGGATGCTGTGCTGGCAGATATAGGCACTTCAAATAAAAAAGCGACAGCGCAGGCTTCGCCTTATCGTACTACTCGTACTGTCCTTAGGCTCGCTGTATTGCCGCATTTTTGTTTAAAGAGAATATGGATGTCTTGTTGGGTTTTAGTAGCCTGTGTAGCGTGGTGTGCTCTGGGTGTCGCAAAGGGCGCAGCACGGCTTATGGCTTAATCCCACAGCGTTTTTTTTGTGCGTCGTATTGGGCTTGCGTTTGCCATGTGCCTCGATCATCAGATGGAGATAGCACGCCACTGCGATCAATTTCAATAGGGGCATCAAGAAACGCCTGCGATATCTTTTGCGCGACATCGCTCGCGGCAAATTCCTGTGCCAAACGCTCTTCTTCCATAGTCGGCGCAGGCAGCTCGCCCCTTTGGTAGGAGGAATCGCTTCCCGCTCGCAGGGCACGCAAGGTCACTATGGTGGGTTCAATCATTTTTTGCCCTGCACTGCTTTTGTAAAAACCATCGGCATAAGCCAGCCCATCCGCTCCCACTGCCTGCAATAGCCGCGCTTTGACATCATCACGATAGACATTGTCGGCATCATCACTTAGCAGGCATTGGACGTCAGTTTCACTGATTGCCTGGCCTTTCCCCATGCTTATGATTCCAATATAGTTTACCGATGCGATTTTTAGCTTATCCACCCACAGTTGTACGGTGACAGAGTCATCTGCAATGGCTGCCGGCGTACTGGCGGTGTCTGCGGACGGTGCGGGTTTACAGGCACTGAGTATGGCGCCCAAGAGCAGAGCCGGTAAAAGGCGGGGAAATGGTTTTTTCATCATTGCATAGTCACTTCAAATAAAAAGGCGACAGCGCTGGCTTCGCCTTGCCGCACGATTTGTCATCTCTTTGGCTCGTCGCATGGCGCGCATTTGCCGTACCAACGCTTCAAATGCGGCGCCGTATTTTTGCTGTAGCAACTTGCTGACACAAGCTTCTTTGCCGGCAAAAAATTTCGTCGGGCAGCCGAAAAAAGCGCTGGTGGGGATGTTCAGCAGTTTGCAGCGCTGCAGCGATTCTGGCAGATCGTGCAGAAGCAGCCTCAGACGCAACCGATCAAGCTGGTCAAGCCTCGCTTGGTCGGCGGTGGTTACTTTGGCGCCAGTTGCGCCAGTACCGTCGTGGTTGCAGACACCTTTTCGCCTGGTGCAACCAGGGGCTGCGCATCGGTCGGCAAATACACATCCACGCGCGAGCCGAAACGGATAAAGCCATAGCGCTGGCCGCGTTGCAGCACATCGCCCGGTTTCACGTAGCACAAAATGCGCCGCGCAATCAGCCCCGCCACTTGCACCAGTGTCACGGTCGTGCCGTTGCTGTCAATCACCACGGCATTGCGCTCGTTCTCGGTCGATGCCTTATCTAGGTCGGCATTGACAAAACTGCCGGGAAAGTACTGTACCTGCTGCACCGTACCCTGCACGGATGAGCGGTTGCTGTGCACATTGAACACATTCATGAACACGCTGATCAGCAAAGCCTCGCGGTTGGCGTAAGGGTCGCGCACGATTTCGACCTTGACAATGCGGCCGTCTGCCGGGCTGAGCACCACATCGGGCTGCTGGGGCACATTGCGGGGCGGATCGCGAAAAAACTGCACCACAAACAGCAGAATCAGCCAAAACGGCAGCGCATACCAAAAGCCCTGCCACCACTGCATGCCCACCGCCAGCACACATGCCAAGGCAATAAAAGGCCAGCCCTCGCGGGCAAGTATGGGGTGGGGATAAGAAGACGATGTACTCATGCAATTCATCATGTTGTAAACAAGATGGCCTGCATTGTGGCACAGAGGGCATGCTGTTCCTGAAAATGCAGGCTCTCTGACACTATTGGCGATTGAAAGGCAGTGGTCTTTTAACCGCTCATTACTATTCAGGCCATGCGCAACCCTCTTTTCTGGCGATCGGGCTGCGCGAGCAATCATTCGCACAATCATTAGCGGTGATTGAGTAACCCGCAAAAATGGGCAAGCGCCAGCACGGCCACCAGCACCATGGCGCAGCAGATGATGAAGATGGCGACTGATCCCAGGTCTTTGGCTTTTTTGATGGCGGGATGAATCTCTGGGGTGACGTGGTCGCACAGCACTTCGATGGCGGTGTTGAGCGCCTCGACGGCCAGCAGCACAAAGGCCAACACCAGCAGCATCAGGGTGTGCAAGGTGGGCCACAGAGCATACACCACACCTGTGGCTGCGATCAGCAGCAGTTCGCGCCGGGCGGCGCGTTCCCGGATGAGTACGCGCAAGCCGTCCAGCGAGTTGAGGCTGGCGCTTACGAGCGTGCCGCCTTTGCGGCGGGGGCGGAGTGTGTTTGCGGCGGGGGAGGGAGGCTTTTCATCAACCATGTTGCTGCTTTTTTATTGTGAATTTTGTTGTGAGGAGGGATGTTGCAGGTGGCGCGCAATCAACAATGCGCCGCTAGAAATGTACCATTCAGTCCGTCTGTAACATTCTTCACCATACCCGCTCATCACGCCCGTGATACGGCCGGTCGCAATGCGGCGGGCATGATGGCGTATGCAGGTTTATTGGCCGCGAACGACGTCTGCGCCCGCTGGTGGCGTGAAGCGGAAGCTGGCCTGTGCCGCTTTGGTGCTGAACGGGCCAAATTCCATGACCGAACGCTGGCCGAAACTGTCCAAGATTTCCAGACGGCGCAGTTGGCCGTTGTCAAAACCGATCATCACATCCTTGATTTGTGTGTCGGCCTGGCGCGGCACGGCTTTGACCCATTCCAGCTTGTCTTTGGCCGGGGCGTTTTCGAGCCGGAACTGTTTTTGCAGGGCGGCCACGCTGTTGCTGGAGGCCACCAGTGCGGCGGGCGATGCATTGAGCGCCGCAGCCTGCGGGCGTTGCGTGACCTGGTTCAGGTCGGCGTCGTACATCCACAGGGTTTTGCCGTCGGCCACGATGGTTTGGGCAAAAGGCTTGGTGTAGTCGAAGCGGAATTGCTGCGGGCGGTTGAAGGCAAACTGCCCGCTGCTGGTTTTGACGGCACCGGGCTTGTTGGCGTTGCTGACGGTTTGGGTAAAGCTGGCGGTGCCCGAGCGCATGGTTTTGAGGTGCTGATCCAGTGCGGACAAGCCATCGGCCTGTGCCAGGCCATAGCAGGCCATGGTGGTGGCCAAAACAGCGGCAGCCTTGAGGTGGCCTTTGGCTGCCAGCAAAAAGGGGGGAGTGATTACTGCCATGGGTAATTGACTTCCTTTCAAAAAATGCAAAATATCGTGCTGCATCCATCATGGGTGCCGTGGGCATCATGGGAGTTGTGGGTGCGAACCGAATAACCGTTCGCAGGCCCCGTTCACTCAGGTTTCAGTCATCCTGGCGCAAGGGCACGAGGATTTCTCTTTGTCCGTTGTGCCCCATGCTGCTGACCATGCCGGCGTTTTCCATGTCTTCGAGCAGGCGCGCGGCGCGTTGGTAGCCGATGCGCAAGTGGCGTTGTACCAGCGAGATGCTGGCCTTGCGGTTCTTGAGCACGATTTCCACTGCCTGGTCGTACATGGGGTCCTTTTCTCCCCCGCCAAGGCCGCCGAGCGGATTATCTGTAACATTTCCTTCGCCATCGACCGTGCCGCCTTCGAGCACGCCTTCGATGTAGTTGGGTTCGCCGTGCTCTTTGAGGAAAGAGACGACGCGGTGCACTTCGTCATCGCTCACAAAAGCGCCATGTACCCGTGTGGGCAGGCCGTGGCCTGCGGGCAGATACAACATGTCACCCAACCCCAGCAGGTTTTCGGCGCCCATCTGGTCGAGGATGGTGCGGCTATCGACCTTGCTCGATACCTGAAACGCAATGCGCGTGGGGATATTGGCCTTGATGAGGCCGGTAATTACATCCACACTGGGGCGCTGGGTGGCCAGAATCAGGTGGATGCCGGCCGCACGCGCTTTTTGCGCCAGGCGGGCGATCAGCTCTTCGATTTTTTTGCCCACCACCATCATCAGGTCGGCCAGCTCGTCGATCACGATCACGATATGCGGCAGGCGTTCCAGCGGCTCGGGCGATTCGGGCGTGAGGCTGAAGGGGTTGGGGATCAGCTCTTCGCGCGCGCGCGCTTCTTCGATGCGGGCGTTGTAGCCCGCCAGGTTGCGCACGCCCAGTTTGCTCATCAGGCGATAGCGGCGCTCCATTTCGCCCACGCACCAGTTCAGGCCGTGCGCGGCCTGCTTCATGTCGGTCACAACGGGCGCCAGCAGGTGCGGAATGCCTTCGTACACGCTCATTTCCAGCATCTTGGGGTCGATCATGAGCAGGCGCACTTCGTCAGCGGTGGCTTTGTACAGCAGGCTCAGAATCATGGCGTTGATGCCCACCGATTTGCCCGAGCCCGTGGTGCCGGCCACCAGCACGTGCGGCATGCGCGCCAGATCCACCACAACGGGCGTGCCGATGATGTCTTTGCCCAACCCCATGGTCAGTAGCGATTTGCCTTCGTGGTAGGCGGTGGAGCCGAGCACTTCGCTCAGGTGGATGGTTTGGCGTCGCGCGTTGGGTAGTTCAAGCGCCATCAGGTTTTTGCCGGGAATGGTTTCGATCACGCGGATGGAAACCAGACTGAGCGCGCGTGCCAAATCCTTGGCCAGATTGACGATTTGCGAGCCTTTGACGCCGGTGTCGGGCTCGATTTCGTAGCGCGTAATCACGGGGCCGGGCATGGCAGCCACCACGCGCACTTGCACGCCAAAGTCTTTGAGCTTTTTCTCAATCAGGCGGCTGGTCATCTCCAGCGTGTCGTGGTCGATGCTTTCGGGGTTGTTTGGCGCAGGGTCTAGTAAATGGACCTGCGGCAGCTTGCTGTCGTTCGGATCCTGGAACAAGACTTGCTGACGCTCACGCGCTACGCGCGCGCTGGGGGCAGCTGCGGCAGCGGAGCGAGGGGTGCGCTCCATCACGACCGGCACAGCAGGTTTTTCGTGGTGTTGCTCCAGCTCTTGCTGTACCACGGCTTCGCGCTGGCGAGCGGCTTCTTGCCCTACGGCCAGGTCATGAGCCATCTCGCGGCGCTCACGCGCGGCGGTAAACCAACTCTCGATTCGCGTACCCAGCGATTCGGCCACGCGCAGCCACGAAAAGCGAAACACCCAAGCCATGCAACCCAGCAGCATCATGATGGCGATCACGGCCGAACCCGTAAAGCCCAGCCAGCGCAAGGCAACGGGCCCTATCAAAGCGCCCAGTACGCCACCGGCGCCATTGGGCAAGCTGGCGGGGTTGAGGTCGTAAAAGCGGCTCCATTCCAGCACGCAGCAAGCCAGCAGCAGCAGAAACAGGGCGATGCACCATGCTGTGCGGCTGCGCCACAGGCGTTGCGCCCACGTTGGCTTGGGCAGTTGGGCAGATGGCGATATGTCGGTGCTTTGCCGGGCATGAGCCCAGCCGCGCAGCAGCCGCAACCAGGCCAGCGCCAGCGCCAAAAAGAGCATCCACACGCTACGCCCCAAAAAGAACAGGCTGATGTCGGAGATCAGCGCGCCCGTTTGCCCCAGCCAATTACTGGGCAAGTCGCGGCTGCCGGTCGTGCTCCAGGCCGGGTCAGCCGGGTGGTGGCTGAGCAGGGTGATGAGCCATACCGCTAGCGCCATCAGGCTGAACAGCAGCACAAGTTCCTGGCTGAACCGCTTGAGCACGCGTACCAGCAATGAGCGCTCAGCAGGCTTGGGTTCGGGCGTTTTACCGGTGCGTAACAGATAAGGAGCGGAAGATGTCATGAAGGGTGTTGTGCACAAGCGGCGCAAAAATCTGCCACTGAAAAGCGCGGCAGTGAAAATACTTTTGCATTGCGCTGCAACTATGCATCCAAAAAGCGTTTTTTAATATGGAACGTATTGTGCAATATGCAAAGGCCAAATGCTGTAACCAAGATGCACATCACACGCAAGGCGTGTGCAAACGCACACAAAAGAGTTGTATGTGTATCGACATATTCCGCACGGCTGATGCATGCGGATGAATGGGCACTACCTGCTGATACGTGCGCGGCAGGTGGTACAAGGGCCGCGCATTTTTGCGGTGCTGTTTACTCCAGCGATTGCCCGCCTTTGAGCAGAAACGTGCCGTCCGGCTGCTGCACGAGCACGCCGTTTTCTTCAAAGTGTTTCATCACGCGGCTGACCATCTCACGCGATGCGCCCACCATTTTGGCCACATCCTGCCGGGAAACTTTCTTGCGCAGCACTTTGTTGCCATCGGCGTCTTCTTGCGCCATGTCTTGCAGCGTGCTCAGTACGCGGCCATAGACGTCCATCAGCGCCAGCGAAAGAATCTGCTTGTCGGCTCGCCGCAGGCGGCGCACCAGTCCACGCATGATGGCATCTGCCAGGCTGGCGTTTTCGCGCAGGCAGTGCATGAAAGCGTCGCGTTCCAGGATCAGCACATCGGTTTGTGCTTCGGCACGCACGGTGGCGGAATGTGCCTCGCCATCGATCAGGCTCATTTCGCCGATGCAATCGCCCGTATCCAGCGAGGCGATGATGACCTCGCGCCCACGCTCGTCTTGCGACAGCACGCGCGCCTTGCCCGACAGGATGATGAACAATGCCCCCGAGATTTGCCCCTGTTGCACGATCGGTTCGCCGCGCTTGTAGCGTTGTTTACGCAGGGTGGCCGAGATGGCGTTGGATTGGGTGGGCGAGAGGTCGCTGAACAAAGGAACACGACGAATCAGATCAATGTCGGGGACGATAGCCATGATAACTTTCTGAAAAACGTGTGCATGCAGGGAACAATCCGCGCATGCTTGGGGCAAGTGTAAATGATTGGCGATATGCAACTTTCTTTCTTCCCTCAGCGTCCATGCCTGTTTGGATGGCGGCATGCGGCGATGATCGATAAACATTTCATAAAAATTGAATATATCTGGGTAGGCTGTATGGTTTTTATCGCTGCCGATGTGCGAAGTTGCAGGTGCCGGTATAATTGGCCGCATCTCGCAATTTTTAGCATCTGGAATCACCATGAGTACACCCCAACACGCCAAAGTTCTGATTCTTGGTTCCGGCCCCGCCGGTTACACCGCGGCCATTTATGCGGCGCGCGCCAATCTGCAACCCATGCTGGTCACAGGGCTGGAGCAGGGCGGGCAGTTGATGACCACCACGGAAGTGGACAACTGGCCTGCAGACGTGCAGGGCGTGCAAGGCCCCGAGCTGATGCAGCGTTTTCTGGAGCATGCGGAGCGTTTCAATGCGCAGATCGTGTTCGATCACATCCATACGGTGGACTTGAAGCAGCGCCCCTTTACGCTCACGGGCGACAGCGGCACATACACCTGCGACACACTCATCATCAGCACCGGGGCATCGGCCAAATACTTGGGGCTGCCGTCTGAAGAAGCCTTTATGGGGCGTGGCGTGAGCGGTTGCGCCACGTGCGACGGCTTTTTCTACAAAGGGCAAGACGTTTGCGTGGTGGGCGGCGGCAACACCGCCGTGGAAGAGGCCCTGTACCTGAGCAATATCGCCAGCAAGGTGTACCTGATTCATCGCCGCAACAGCTTCAAGGCCGAAGCCATCATGATCGACAAGCTCATGGACAAGGTCAAAGAAGGCAAGATCGTGCTCAAGCTCAACGCCACACTCGATGAAGTGCTGGGCGATGACAAGGGTGTGAATGCCGTGCGCGTCAAGGCCGTTGCCGACGGCGCGACCGAAGACATTGCCGTGCAAGGCTGTTTCATCGCCATTGGTCATGCGCCCAATACCGATATTTTCAAAGACCAGTTGAAGCTGGAAAACGGCTACATCGTCACCCAAAGCGGCCAGCAAGGCTTTGCCACGCAAACCAGCGTGCCCGGCGTGTTTGCCGCGGGCGATGTGCAAGATCACATCTACCGTCAGGCGATCACGAGCGCCGCGACGGGCTGCATGGCCGCGCTGGATGCACAGCGTTTTCTGGAGCAAACGCCTGCTGCTTGAACAAACGCAGCTGGGCGGAATCGCCTGTTGCCACACCGGTTCGGTTGATGCCGGCATGGCAGCAGGGGATGGCTTGAGGTGTTTTTACTGACTGAAAGAACGGAGTCGATCATGAGCGGTATTCCCAACTATCTGGAGCACACGCGCGCCATTTCTGCCAATCTGGCTACGCTGCGTAGCGATCAGCCGGATTTGATGAAGGCTTTTGGCGAAATGGCTGCGGTGGCCACGCGCGATGGTGCTCTGTCCAAAAAGACCAAAGAGCTGATTGCGCTGGCGTTGGGCGTTGCTGCACATTGCGATGCCTGCATCGGCTTTCATGCCAAGGCGTTGGTGGCGCTTGGCGCCACCTTGGAAGAGGTGGAAGAAACCCTGGGCATGGCCGTGTACATGGGAGGCGGCCCGTCTCTCATGTATTCGGCCAATGCACTGGCGGCCTTTAAAGAATTTCAGGCACAGAAACCTGCATAAAGCACCACGTTAATACGGCAACTGCCAGCGGGCGTTTGTTGCAGGGCAGTGCAGCAAGCGCATGTGCCGAGTGGCTTGTCGGTACACAACAGTACGCCTCAAGGCGTGCTGTTTTTATTCGTGGGCTCGAAACGCCTGGAACATTTGCCAGCCCTGCCAAACGGCGCCGGGCGGTAGCGATACGGACGTGTCAATGTGCGCGGCTTCCACGCACACAAAGCGTTGGTAACTGTCGGCTTGCAGATCGGCAAGTTGAGCGCACAGCTTGGCGCCAGGGTTCCAGACAACCGTCTGTTCCAGAGTGGGCGACTGGCGTGAACACAGGGTTGGCGCGTGGTTGTCTGTGAGGGTTGCTGTAAAGGCCGGGTAAACGCGATCTACCTCGCCGCTAAAGCCGATGGTGCCGTATTGCACGGGGTGCGTGGGGTTGGCGTGCGGTACGGCATCCCAATATGTTTGACCATGCGCGCCGTGAATGGCGCAGTGGCGTATGGCAGGCACAGCCAGATAACCGTGCAATGCCGTGGTGAACGACAGTGCACTTTGGCCGGTGTTGCGCACATGCAGGCGCAAGGTCAGGGCATTGTGTACCAGCGTGATGTGCACACTGGTTTCAAACGCGTGCGGCCACAAAGCATTGCCTTGCGCATCATGCAGCCAGGCCGGGGGCACATCGGTGTGGCGCAACCGCAGGTGCAGGCTGTGGGCGTTTTGTTTCACCAAGGTCCAGGGCAGCAGGCGGGCAAAGCCATGCTTGGGTAATTTGCCGCGGCGGTTGAATTGCGGCCAGCAGATGGGAATGCCCCCCCGAATGGCGCAGTGTTGGCGGGCAACGTCTTGCCAGTTGATGGCGGGGCTTAGAAATAGGCGCTCTGTGCCATCGGCCGTGCGCCATGACAGCACTTGCGCGCCGTGCTGCGAAACAATGGCCGTATCGCCTTGCGGGGTGTGCAGGCGGTACACCGGCCAGTCAGGCGGCAAGGTAGAAGGCAGCCCTGTGGGGTGTGGCTGTGTGTTGGCGGATGCGTGCATGCAAGGGGCAAGGTGAAAGGCGTGCCAGTGCGCGTGCAGAGGCAGCCAAGAGCCTTATTGGCTCAGGCTGTCGGCATAGGCTTGTGCCTCGGCAAAATTCAGATCGCCGCTGTAAATGGCGCGGCCGCAGATGACGCCCTGCACGCCTTCTTCTTCCACTTGGCACAGCGCCTGAATGTCGGCCATATTGCTCAGGCCGCCTGATGCAATCACGGGCGTGATGCTGGCCTGTGCCAGCTTGACCGTTGCTTCTACATTGATACCTGTGAGCATGCCGTCGCGGCCAATGTCGGTGTAGATGATGCTTTCCACGCCCAGGTCTTCGTATTTTTTGGCCAGATCGCAAACATCGTGCTGGGTCAGTTTGCTCCATCCGTCGGTAGCGGCTTTGCCGTCTTTGGCGTCCAACCCCACGATGATGTGGCCGCTGAAAGCGCTGCAGGCATCGGCCAGAAAAGCAGGGTCTTTGATTGCGGCGGTGCCGATGATGACATAGCGCATACCCGCATCGATGTATTGCTCGATGGTTTCCAGATCGCGAATACCGCCACCAATCTGCACGGGAATTTCATCTTCCAGCTCTTGCAGGATTTCTTTGACGACGCCCAGGTTTTTGGGCTTGCCGGCAAACGCGCCGTTGAGATCGACCAGATGCAGGCGGCGTGCGCCTTGCTCCAACCAGTGCAACGCCTGTTCAACCGGGTCGGTATTGAAGGTGGTGGCCTTGTTCATGTCGCCTTGTTGCAGGCGTACGCATTGGCCGTCTTTCAGATCGATAGCGGGGATGAGTAGCATACGGATGACAGTGAATGAAGCAGAGTAAAAACGAGAGCGAAAATCGGGTTTCAGGGCTTCCAGTGTAAAAAATTGCGGTACAGGGCCAACCCCATGTCGGCAGATTTTTCAGGGTGGAATTGCGTGGCGAAGAGGTTGTCGCGTGCAATGGCCGCGGTGTACCAGCCGCCGTAATCGGCCTCGCCCATGCTGTGCGCAGGGAGGGCCGGTTGTGCGTAGTAGCTGTGCAGAAAATAGAACCAGCTCATATCGGGCACGCCGTGCCAGAGGGGGTGGGCGTGTGTTTGGCGCACCTGGTTCCAGCCCATTTGCGGCACTTTGTAGCGGCTGCCGTCGGCCTGTGTTTGGCCTTCGAGCTGAAAGCGCTTGACTTCTCCGGGAATCAGGTTGAGCGAGGGCGTGTCGCCTTCTTCGCTGTGGGTGAGCAGCATTTGCATGCCCACGCACACGCCAAACAGCGGTTTGCTGGCGGCGGCCTCAAGCAGAGCCTGCATCATGCCGCTGTCGCGCAGGTGTTGCATGCAGTCGCGCATGGCGCCCTGGCCGGGCAGCACCACCCGTTCGGCCTGTGCAATCTGTTCGGGCTGCTGGGCGATAACAATGGCGTATTCGTCTTGTGCGGCGTGTACCAAGGCTTGCGCGACAGAGCGCAGATTGCCCATTCCGTAGTCGATGACGGCGACAGTGGCTTGGCTCATGGGGGTTACAGGCAGCCTTTGGTGGAAGGGATGACGCCGGCGCTGCGCGGATCGTGCGCCAGCGCCATGCGCAGGGCGCGGCCAAACGCCTTGAAGGCGGTTTCGCACTGGTGGTGGGCGTTGATGCCGCGCAGATTGTCGATATGCAGGGAAACGCCCGCGTGATTGACAAAGCCCTGAAAGAACTCCTGCACCAGTTGGGTGTCCAGCGCGCCGATCATGGCGCTGGTAAACGGGATGTTGAAGACCAGCCCCGGGCGGCCTGAGAAATCAATCACCACGCGGGTGAGCGCTTCGTCCAGTGGCACATAGGCGTGGCCGTAGCGGCAGATGCCTTTTTTTTCGCCTACGGCCTGAGCCATGGCCTGGCCCAGCGCAATGCCGATATCTTCGACCGTGTGGTGGCCGTCGATATGCAGGTCGCCCTTGCAGTGCACGTTCAGGTCAATCAGGCCGTGGCGGGCAATCTGGTCGAGCATGTGGTCCAAAAAGCCGATGCCGCTTTGGAGTTGGGCGGCGCCCGTGCCGTCCAGATTGATGGATACGGCAATATCTGTTTCAGCCGTTTGACGGCTGACCTTGGCCGTGCGTGGGGCAGGTGATGTCATAAGGATTCTTTCAGGGCGGCCAGCATAGCCGTATTTTCTTGTGGCGTGCCTACAGTCAGGCGCAGGCAGTTGGCCAGCATGGGGTGCATTGTAGAAACATTTTTCACCAGCACGCCGCGTGCCTGCATGCCGGCATGCGCCTGCGCGGCCTGTTCTGGCGCGCCTAGGCAGCGCACCAGAATCATGTTGCCCTGGCTGGGGTACACCTGTAGCTGCGGGTGTTGCTGCAAATCGGCCTCGATGCGAGAGCGTTCGGCCCGGATGGTTGCGGCCTGTTCGGCAAAAACGGAGGCGTTTTCCAGCGCGAACAGCGCGCAGGCACTGTTGAGCACGCTGACGTTGTAAGGTGGGCGCACTTTATCAATTTCCTGTGCCAGCGCCTGTTGGGCAAACAGATAGCCCAGGCGGGCGCCAGCCAGCCCCAGCTTGCTCATGGTACGCATGACGACGACATGAGCATTGGCCTGTGGTTGCACCTTGATTTCATCCAGCCAGGTGGCGCTGGCAAAGGGCTGGTAGGCCTCATCCACCACGGCTATGCCGCCGTATTGCGCCACGACGGCGATGATGCGCCGCATGCTGGCAGCATTCCATTGCGTGCCCGTGGGGTTGTTGGGGTAGGCCAAAAAGACCAGCTCGGGGCGGTGCTGGGCAATGGCTTGCAGCATGGCCGCTTCGTCCAGCTGAAAGTCCTCTTGCAACGGCACGCCCACAAATTGCAGCCCCAGCAGTTGGGCGGTGAACTGGTACATCACAAAGCTGGGCTGGGGCGCCAGAATGGTGGCGGGCTGGGCATGGCGCGTGCTTTCTTGTGTTTGCTCCAGCAGCAGCGCCGGGGCGGTTTTCAGCACCGTCAAGGCCAGCAGGGTAATGAGTTCGTCCGAACCGTTGCCCAAAATCACCTCGTAATCGGCTGGTGCCTGGTAGTGCGCGGTCAGCGCCTGCTTGAGCGTTTCTGTTTCAGCGCCGGGGTAGCGGTTGATGGCCAGTTGCGCCAGACGCTGCCCCAGCGCTGCTTGCAACTGGGGCGCAAGGGGGTAGGGGTTTTCCATCGCGTCGAGCTTGATCAGGCCAGACGCCTGGGCGACGGTGTAAGCGCGCATGGCCCGGACGTCCGGGCGGATGCAGGCGGGAAGGGGGGTATTGCTGCTGGACATGGAAAGAAAAAACAGAGCGAGAAAAAGCCAAAAGATTATGGCATGCAGCCCAGATGCATCTGGGGCATCCAGCCGCTTGGCGCTTGGTAGTGATCAGGCGCTTGCAGCTTGTTGCTGCAATTGCGCCAGCTGTTGCCCCAAACGGGTAGCTAGTGCCAAGTCATGTTGAGCGTAAGCCATGGCCTGCTGCTGCTTGAGCTGCTGTACCTGCAAGGCATGCACATTTTGCAGAAATTCACTGTGGTCGGCCTCGACCAAACGGTGGTCAGATTGCATCAAGCGCTCGGCCAGCTCCAGCAGTTCGGCATGCTGCGGGTCTTGCAGAGCCATGCGCAGAGCGCTCCAGGGCTGGGCGCCATAGTGCAGGTATTGGCTCTCAAGCCAGGCAAAGAAGGCGCCGTGCGGCGCGGCTTGATGCAGCAGCACCTCATGCGCGGCGGGCGAGAGCAAATCCCAGGCTTGGATATGGCTCAGCAGATAGCGCAGCACGTGGTCGGCATGGGTGTGCAGCGCAATGCGGCTGCTGCGTGGGCGCCTGCCGCCTGCCGCAGGCTGTTGTCGCCGACTGCGAGTCGCGGCATAGGGGGCTGGAATATCGTGTAGGGCTCCGTGTTCGGCCACGGGCGGCTGGCTGGCGCGGGTCGGGTAGGCGCCAGCTGGTGGTGGCACGGAGTGCAAAGGGGTTGGCGCGCCGCCGCCCCATAGCGTTTGCAATTCGTCGGCGGAAAGGTGAATCAACGCGGCCAGTTCGCCCAGCAGCTGGCGCTTGAAAATGCCGTCTGGCAGCGCTTGCCACATGGGTGCGGCCTGGCTGGCCATGCGGGCGCGGCCTTCGGTGCTGTGGGGGTCGCAGCCTTCTTGGGCGGCTTCGATCACAAAGCGGCTCAGTGGCAGGGCCTGCTGGATTTGCTCGGCAAATGCCTCGTTGCCATGGCTGCGGATGTAGCTGTCAGGGTCGTGCTCTGGCGGCAGAAACAGAAACTTGATGCTGCGGGTGTCGGTTGCGTGCGGCAAGGCAGCCTCCAGCGCCTTGTGGGCGGCGCGGCGGCCGGCGGCATCGCCATCGAAGCTGAAGACGACGCTATCGGTAAAGCGAAACAGTTTGCGTACGTGCTCGGGCGTGCAGGCCGTGCCCAATGTCGCCACCGTGTTGGCAAAGCCCATTTGCGCCAGCGCCACCACGTCCATATAGCCTTCGGTCACCAGGGCAAAACCATGTTGACGCATGGCGGTGCGGGCTTCAAACAGGCCGTACAACTCGTGCCCTTTGCTGAAGACAGGCGTTTCGGGGGAGTTGAGGTATTTGGGTTTTTCATCACCCAGCACACGCCCGCCAAAGCCGATGTATGCCCCTTTCACATTGCGAATCGGGAACATGATGCGGTCGCGAAAGCGGTCGTAGCGCTTTTCTTCCTGCTCGGGCTGGGCGGCAGCGTCACTCTGGTGGATCACCAAGCCGCTTTCTTCGAGCAAAGGGTCGGCGTAATCGGCAAACACCGTACTCAAATACCGCCAAGTGGCCGGGGCATAGCCCAATCCGTAGCGGGCGGCAATTTCGCCACTGAGGCCGCGATTTTTCAAGTATTCGATGGCGCGCGGGCTGGCCTTGAGCTGCTTTTTGTAATGGGTCGCGGCTTTTTCCAGCACATCGTTCAAGGTGGCCTGCTGCTGGCGGCGGGCTTCTGCGCGGGCGCGTTCTTGCGGATTGCTGTGCTCGTCGGGCACTTGCATGCCGTGCTGCTGGGCCAGCTCTTGCACGGCATCGACAAAGCTCATGCCGTTGTGTTCCATCAAGAAGTTGATGGCATCGCCATTTTTGCCGCAGCCAAAGCAGTGATAGAACTGCTTGCTCGGGCTGACCGTGAAAGAAGGCGTTTTTTCACCGTGAAACGGGCACAGCCCCAGCAGGTTGGCGCCGGCCTTTTTGAGCTGCACATGGCGACCCACCACGTCGGCCACATCGACGCGGGTCAGCAGTTCTTGAATAAAGCCGTGCGGAATGGCCATAGCGGGTGTCATTGTAGAGGCGTCGGGGGAGGAGTGCTTGCAGCAAAAGCTGGGAGCATTGTTTGTCGCGCATCGTGCCATGCGCCCTGCGGTATCGGTTTTTGCTACTGCGGCACATACCCAAACAACTGCGGCTGGCACAGCGATATAGTGCGAAGGTATTGTGAAGATAGCTTATCCATTAGGCATTACCCAGTCACGGAGATGACATGCATCAAACATTGCATCAACTGGCGCAAGAGCACCAGCTACCCCCTGCGCAAACACGGCAGCTTTGGCAAATAGCGGGCTTGCATCAACCGGCCAAAAATACATACCAGCATTTGCGTGTTGCGCTGATGCTGACAGCTGCCCTGCTGTTGGGCGCAGGGCTTGTTTTTTGGGTGGCTGCCAATTGGGCTGCGCAAACCCGCACCTTCAAGCTGCATTTGCTACAGGCGGCGGTGGCCATACCGCTGGCGGCCGCCTTGCTGTTGCCCGCAGGGCGTTGCGTCCTGCGCATTGCACTGGCGCTGTTGGGCACGCTGGCTTTGGGCGGGTTGCTGGCTTATATCGGCATCACCTACCAAACCGGGGCGGATGCGTGGCAACTGTTTGCCACCTGGGCGGCGCTGGCTTTGCCCATAGTGCTGGTATTGCGCAGCGATTGGCAGTGGGCGTTGTGGCTGCTGATTGTGGCAACGGCGATTGGCTCGTGGTCGGGGCAGTCGCTGCTGAACCATTTGGGCAATGTGCTTGACTGGCGCAGTGGCCGTAACCTCTTAACGCCTTGGCTGTGGCTGCTGGTGTTTGTATGGCCGTTGTTGATGGCGCATTTGGGACAGGTGCGCGATATGCAGGGCCAAGCCGTTAGGCCTGTATTCAGTTTGCGGCTGGCTGCTTTTTTGGCAATAGGTGCATGGGCGGCACATGGTGTTTTTTATGTCTTTAATAGCTGGAGCGACAAAGCGTTTGTGGCCTGGTTGCCACCCGGTTTTGCGTACCACACGGCGTTTGTGCTTTTTGCGGGCTGGGTGGGCTGGCGTTCACGCTGGCGCGACCTGGTGGTACTGGCGTTGGCTGTGCTGGCCGTGGATGTGCTGGGGATGACGCTGATAGGTAGGTGGATGGTCGAGTATGTGAATATCGGAACGGACGGTTTGCTGCTGTTTGCTTTGATTGCGGCCGTCGTGGTTGGGCTGAGCGGGCGCTGGCTGTACCAGCAGCAGCAAAAAATCCGCATGGAAGAAACAGGCATGGACAAAGCAGAAAAGGATGCACATCATGGCAACTGAATCTCAACACATGCAAGAAACGCTGCGCGCCGCCAAGGCGCAGGGCGTGCTGCCTGCCGACGCGATGGTGCCGGAGCAGGAATCCCCTTCCTGGGTGCTTCTGGTCTTGTCCTTTTTGGGAGCGCAGTTGGCGGTTTGGCCTTTTTTGGGTTTTCTGGCTTTCACCATGGGTGAGTTTTTGGAAAAACCGACAGGCGCGTTGATTGTGAGTCTGATGTTTCTGGCTGCCAGCATTTTCATGCTGCGCGTGCCAAAAGCGGGCATGTTTTTTACGCTGCTGGCATTCAATGTACTGCTGGCAGGTATCGGGCTTTGGGTCTGGGCGCTGATACGGTTTGAACTCGATCGTTGGTTCTTCCCCGTGCTGGCGGCCAGCCTGTTGGCCATAGCGTTTCTGGTGCGTGTGCAATGGGTACGGGCTTTGCTGGGCGTGGCTTTTGCCGTCGTATTCGCGGTCATCCATTTGCCGGGTCTGTTTGCGTCGGTAGACGACTATGCTTCTTCAGTCGGCATCAGCTCTTGGTTGGATACCTCCTATATCTATTCCCTCTGGTTGCTGTGTGGGGTGTGGTGGCTATGGTGCGCTTACGAGCCGCGTTTGGGCGGTGCGGCGTGGGTATCCAAAACGCACACCTTCATGAACGGTGTCGGCATAGGCTTGTTGCTGGTCGTCAGCGAGCGCTTGGGTATGTTTGCTTGGTCGGCAACACGCCTTGGTTCGGCCGATGTGTCCGATGCGGGCACGGCAGCGTTGTTTCACTTCAATTTCTGGTCGATAAGCTCTTGCCTTTGGGTTCTGGCCTCTGGCCTGTGGCTGGTGTGGAATTGGGTGTATCAGCCTTGGCAGCGTCAGCAATTGGGGGCGGGTGAGAAGGCAGGGGCGCATGGCAGACCTTCTTCACAAGAGGATAACTACGGCCTTGTGTCGCCAGAGTGCGCTTTGTGGCTGGTGCTGTATGGCGCGTGGGCTGTGCTGGCCTTTGTCATTCCCAACATGGGGGTGCTGGCCGTGCTGTTTACCGTTGCATGGGTAACGGGGCGGCGGCGCATGGTGGTGCTGGCGCTGTTGGTATTGCTGGCGCAACTTTCATCTTTTTACTACGCATTGCAATGGCCACTGCTGCACAAGGCAGGGTTGTTGATGGTTATGGGCGGCCTTTTGGCGTTGGCGCTGGGGGCGTTACACCTGTGGGGCAGGCGGGCTGCTGCCGTGCACGCCGCGCAGTCGGCAGATACAGGTGCGCCTGCGAGCAGCCGCGGCATGGTCATGCAGCGTGCAGGGCTGGTTGTGGCCCTGCTGCTGGCGCTGGTGGTGACGCAATGGGATGTGATGAAGAAAGAGCAGGTGCTGGCACAAGGCCAAAAAATCTATATGCCTTTGGCGCCGCGCGATCCTCGTTCACTCATGCAGGGTGACTACATGGCCTTGAACTTTGACTTGCCCGCCAAGCTGGTGTACGGGGATGAAGAGGCTGCCGACGGCCGCGGCCAGAGCGGGCTTGATCCTATACAGGGCACTGCTTTGCTGGTAGCCAGCCTGGATGCGCAGGGCATTGCTACTCTGCAGCGCCGATACCGTTCGGGCGAAGCGCTGGCGGCCAACGAAGTGGTTATTCCGCTGAAATACATGAAAGGCGATTGGGTGGTGGTCACCAACGCCTATTTCTTCCCCGAAGGGCAGGGCCGCGTGTTCAGCAATGCCCGCTATGGCGAGTTTCGCGCACTGGGCAAAGGCAAGGTGTTGCTGGCCGGTTTGGCCGATGACAAACTGCAACGCATTGAACCCAGCCCAGATGCGTGGCGGGAGGATGACACGAGCACGCCTCAAGCGGAAGATACCGTTACCCCGCCTGATGGGGCGGGTGAAGGTGTGGCAGAGCCTGCTGTGCCACCTGCATCAGAAACCAGATAGTGGAGATTGATTGCGGTCGTCAAGTGGCGAGCGCGCTGGGCGAGAAGTTGCATCTGTTTACGTTTTGCGCAAGGGGTTTTAACCCCGAAAGGCGCGCAGCATCGTTTCAGTGCTGGTATCTGTCAATCAGCCAAAAGGAGAGAGGCTCATGAAAACTGCTGTTCAACCCGCCAACCGATTCGTTGTCAGACGCCGCTTGGGGCTTGCCTTGTTGCCGATGTTGCTGGCCAGTGTGGCGCAAACGGCTTGCGCGCAACCCTCAAGGGCCGTTCCCGCTGTGCCTGCGCCGGTGGTTACACAAGTGCAGGGGCCGGTGGCGTGGGTGCGTATCATCAACCGTGAAAGTGGCCGCGAGTTGCCGGTTTATCGCCATCGGGGCGAGTATTGGATAGCGGGCCAGCCGGGTGCACGCTACGGTATTTCCATTATGGCGCGGCCCGATGCGGCGCAGAACCGTATGGAGCCCGTGTGGGGGCGGCCGCGCCGGATAGAGGCCGTGGTGTCGGTGGACGGCGTCAATGTCATCACGGGCCAAACGGCATCGGTGCGGCAAACGGGTTATGTGCTCACGGAAGGGCAGTGGTACTCGATCAACGGATGGCGTAAAAGCGATCAGGAAGTGGCGGCTTTCCATTTCACATCCCTGCCCAATGCCTATGCCTCGCGCACGGGGCGGCCAGACAATGTGGGGGTGATTGGCGTTGCGCTATACAATGAAAAATACGAGCATCCCATCCCCATCCCCAGGCCCCAGATCGGCAGAGGCATGAATGAAAGTGCTGCGTCGAGCAAAAGCATGCAAAGGGCGCCAGCGGCAGAAGCGGCAGCCGATGCAAGTCCCATGCCCTATGAGGGCTCACGGTTGGGAACAGGGCATGGTGAGCGTGAGGGTTCGGCCGTTACACACACTACATTTGAGCGCCGAAGCAGCCGCCCGGAGCAAATCGTGATCATCCGCTACGACAGCTACGACAATCTGGTCGCCATGGGCATCATTCCGCAATACGACGGGCAAGCCGTGGTGCCGCCGCAGCCTTTTCCGGATACGGCCCCGCGTCGGTATGTGCCCGATCCGCCGGCTTGGTAAAAAGCAGAAAGCGAACAGGGCGCTGGGCGGCATAATGCCTGCATGCAAACCGCCGCCCGCCCTGATGAGGAACTGATGCAAGCCTATGCACAAGGCGAGGTGGCTGCGTTTGCCGCCCTGTACGATCGGCACGCCCAGCGCTTGTGGCGCTATCTGTACCGTCATGTAGGCAATAGCGCCTTAGCCGACGATCTGCTGCAAGACGTTTGGCTGGCCGTGGTGGGGCAGGCTGCGCGTTACGAGGTGCGCGCGCGCTTTACCACTTGGCTGTTTACCTTGGCGCACAACCGCATGGTGGATCACTGCCGCACGCACAAGGCACATGCCAGCTTGGATGAGCCAGACGACGAGGGCCAGGTTTGGGCCGAAAACCTGTGCGCCCCCTCGGGCTATGGGCCGGTGCGCCAGATCGAATCGCGCGAGCAGGCGCAGCGCTTGCTGGCTGCGCTGGACGCTTTGCCCTTGCCCCAGCGCGAGGCTTTTGTGCTGCAGGCGGAAACGGGCATGAGCGTGGCCGACATCGCCGAGGTAACGGGCGTGGGCCTGGAAACCGCCAAAAGCCGCTTGCGCTACGCCCGAGCCGCTTTGCGCCGACAGCTGGAGGACATGGCATGACGACGCACGACCTGCAGCGCCAAAACCCCGAGCGGGAGCATGACGGCCCGCTCGCCGACGATTTGGTGCAGCTGTACCAGCAGGCGGTGGGGCTGGAAGATGCCCGACCGAGCGAGCAGCTGCGCGCAACGGTGTTGGCCGCCGCATTGCAGGGGGCGCAGCCAGTGCAGCGCGCCGGTGAATCAGCATCTGCGGGTGTTGCGCCCAGCGCCACGGTGCCTGTGCAGCGCCCGGCTGCCAATGACGCCCGCTGGAAGCTGCGCGCCTTGGGCAGCTTGGCGGTGTTGGGGCTGGTTGGGTTGTTGGCATCGCAGTTTTTGCCGCATACCGCCGGGCATGAAGAGTTGGCACGAACCATGCCGCTTGCGCCTTATCAGCAACGGGCCGAGACAGAGCAGGCTCAGCAGCCCAAGTCTGCGGAGCCATCGGTGCCCCAAGCGGCAAGCACCCTGCAAGCGGAAAAGGCCGAGGCTGCGGCTGAACAGCCAGCGCAAAGTCCTGCTCCCGCTGTGCCGTCGCATCCGTCAGCAAAGCCAGACCAGACCAAAAAGTCGACAACGTCGCCAACGCCGCCGCCAACTACGCGGCAGAACACACCACAGAGCACGCCGCAAGCCAAAGCGGCACCGCAAGAGCCATCCAAGGTGCAACAAGCAGAGCTGCAACCTGTGCAGCAAGCCCAGCAACAGATGCCAGCAGCAGGGCGGGCAGAGGCGCCTGTTTTCTCCGCGCCTTCGCCTGAATCAGCAGCTGTCCATTCTGCACCGCAGCCTAGCGTGGCTGCCGTTCCCGGGGCACGCGCCCGCAGCAAGTCGTTTGCTGTGGGCTCGGCCGCGCATGAGGGGGCGCCTTTCCCGGCGGATGCGGTGCTGCCTTCCGAACCGATGGCACGGCGGCAGGCGGCGCCAGCGCCAGCCGTGCAAGTTTCGCCCATGGCCGAAGCAGATGCCGCGCCGCAGGCGATGCCGGGCAAGTCTTTACCGCCGATGGCAGAGTGGGCCGAAGCGCCAGCCACACGTCAACCCATGGCGCCAGCCTCGTCTGCACAAGACGCAGCGGCCTTGTTGGTCGCAGCCAGCCGTGGCGATATGCAGGGCGTGCGGCGGGCGTTGCAAGCCGGGGTGCCAATCAATAGCCGAGACGCTGCTGGCCGCACGGCGCTGATGCGCGCAGCAGCCAACGGGCATGTCGAGACCGTGCGCTATTTGTTGCGCCACCAGGCCAATCGGGAATTGATCGACCATGCCGGGCGCAGTGCGGCAGACCATGCCCGCCTTGCCGGGCATGAAAATGTTGTGCGAGAGATATTGAGGTAAACCCTAAAATCGCGCCGTTGCGGGACAGATATCATCCAGTTGGAGAAAAAAGCCCAAAAAATCGCTTGATAATGATTCGTTGGGCAGCTCAAGCCATATGGGCCGTATCAATCAGCTAATTGCCGCTGTTTAAAGGATCGTTTCATGACATCACCTGCATCGTCTCCCGCCTTTCCGTTTGCTTCCAGCAGCTTGGACGATTGGGCAAAGGCCGCCGCCAAATCCGCACCCGGTGGCGATATCCAGGCGTTGAACTGGATCACGCCGGACGGCATTACCGTCAAGCCCCTTTACACGGAGGCAGATATCGCCAATCTGCCTTACGCCAACACCCTGCCGGGGTTTGAGCCTTTTGTGCGTGGGCCGCAAGCTACCATGTATGCGGGTCGGCCGTGGACGATTCGCCAGTACGCGGGCTTTTCTACCGCAGAAGAATCCAACGCCTTTTATCGTAAAGCGTTGGCCGCAGGCGGGCAGGGTGTTTCGGTGGCCTTCGATCTGGCGACGCACCGTGGCTACGACAGCGACCACCCGCGCGTCACTGGTGATGTGGGCAAGGCCGGCGTAGCGATCGACAGCGTGGAAGACATGAAGATTTTGTTTGACGGCATTCCGCTGGACAAGGTCAGCGTGTCCATGACCATGAACGGCGCCGTGCTGCCTATTCTGG
>RRZT010886742.1_pt1 | contig 22320 bp, 18 predicted proteins | sample 2165551 | NCBI WGS metagenome assembly RRZT01 (sample SAMN10456910, study PRJNA506462) | wastewater metagenome | biome: wastewater; feature: sludge; material: wastewater sludge; isolation source: wastewater sludge with Escherichia coli K12::gfp cells carrying plasmid... | place: USA: Moscow, Idaho... | reverse complement strand
TCCTAATATTTCTAACTATTATAATAAAAAATGAGCTCCAATTTAAGTGTAAATCGTGTTTGTGAATACTGCAAAAATACATTTGTAGCTAAGACAACGCGCACCAGATTTTGCTCACCTATTTGCAATGGAAGAAACAATAAGATGATCATTCGGAATTTAAAAATTAAAGAAAGTGATTTAGAAACCTTGTCAAAATCAAATGATACCAAAATTCAAAAAATAGAAGAAATTAAAGGAAGAGATTTTTTGACGGTTAAAGACGCTTCCCTATTATTGAACATTTCGACAAAAACCCTTTACCGATTAATTGAAAGAAAGGAAATCAATTCCTTTACTTTTTCACCACGAAAAACATTAATCAGAAGAAAAGATATTGATTCCTATTTTGATAAGAATCTAAAAGAATTAGAAAGCAGCAAAAAAACAGTTGAGATTGATATTAATCTTGACAATTCATACACCATTCAAGAAGTACAGGAAAAGTACAATATTTCGAATGGTGCACTTTACAATTTGATTATTCGATTTAAAATACCTAAGAAAAAACAAGGTAAATATACTTTGGTGAGAAGAGAAGATATTGACTCCATTTTCAATTAAATAAAAAATCATGGCAAATGTAACCCTCCGAAAAAAAGCATTAGCAAATAATAAGTCGAGTTTATACTTAGACTACTTTCCTCCTATTATTAATCCTAAAACAGGAAAAGAATCAAGAAGAGAATTTTTGGGGCTGCAGCTATTTGAAAAACCAAAGAACGATATTGAAAAAAGCCACAACAAATCCACCTTAGAATTTGCTGAATTGATACGATCCAAAAGACTTACTCAGATTAAAGAGAAAGAATATGGATTTAAAGAAAACATCATTTACAATAAAGACTTCATTGAATATTATGCTTCAATAGTAGATGAATACCTTAACATAGGGAGCCGATCAAATTATAGTACTTGGAATACTTCATTGAATTATTTTAAAGTTTTCGCTGGAAACAAATTACAAGCTAACTTACTAGATCAAAACCATGTTAAGAAATACAGAGCATTTTTACTTGAGACAAAAAACTTAAGAACACAAAAAAAGAAGCTATCAAGAAATACAGCAGCCGCCTATTACAAAAATTTTATTTTCATTCTAAAAAAGGCATATAAGGACAAAATAATAGAACACAATCTTGCTACCGATGCGGATTACATAAAAGAAGAAGAAACGTATCGAGAATACTTGTCCGAAAAAGAATTGGAGAAACTATGGAATACGGAATGTAGTTTTACAAAATTAAAACATATGGCGCTTTTTTCAGCTTTGACTGGATTGCGATTTGTAGACATTAAAACTTTACCTTTTTGCAACATCTATTCCGATATTCATCAGGGACATTACATTAAAGTACGAGAACAAAAGACAGGAAATTTATACAATCATCCTATATCTGAAAATGTGCTAAACATTATCAATTTACAAACCAAGGAAAATGAATTTGTATTTGGTACTATTGCATATACAGAAATAACAAAACCTTTGAAAAAATGGCTCTCTGATGCTGGAATAACCAAGAAAATTTCTTTCCATAACTTTAGACACACCTACGCCACTTTACAATTAGCCAACGGAACAGATATTTATACCGTTTCAAAACTTTTGGGTCACAAAAATGTTTCGACTACTCAAATTTACACCAAGATAATGGACAAAAACAAAATAGTTGCCGCCAACCGTATCAAACTGAATTTAAATGGAATATAAAACCACTTATGATTACTTCTATAATAAAACGTATTCTTTAGGTGAAAAAATGATACAAAATTCCCTAATTGAATCTAAAAAAAACTCAAGAAGTTTTGCGTTTACCTTAGAACAGATTAACAAAAAAAACAATGAATTAATTGTAAATAACTGCAAGATAAAATCTAGTAAATATCTGATTGAATTAGAGAAAGTATTTAAAAATTGCTTATCTACTTATTCTGAAAACAGCATTGTACTTACACTCCAAAATGAGGTGTTTACAGCATTTAAAAAACTAAAACCTTCAGAAATTCCTGCATGCTATACCTTTAAAAAATTTAGTGCAGATCTTGGAATTTTACACGGAATCAACGATGTAGATTATCGATTTTGTGAACAAATGGACTATTTTAAAACAAAATACGATTGCAATCAACTAAGTGATTTTTCCTTTGCAGCCATACAACCTGAATTGGTTTCAATTGCACCTTCTTTAGATTTTGAGCAACATGGTGAAGTAAAGCATGCGAAAATAAAAAACTCAGAAACCACCTCACTTCCAAATAATTTAACATCAGAAGAAAAAGCTTTTTTGTTTTACATCCTTTGCAAAGCATTGAGTGAACCAAAAACCGAACCCTCTAGCGAAGGTTTTAATTTACCTTACACAGAATTAATCCGATTAAATACAATCATCGATTTTAAAGATAAATTCTGTTTTGAAAACAATTATAGAGATTCAAACAATTATAAAATTTTAACCAAAGGAATTGAATTTTTCCCTAATACGGAAAGAATAGCTTTTCTTAACATATTGATTGAAAAATTAAATGATTTACTACTCCCGAAGACTACAAAATATATCAAAGAATTACTTAATAAAGAGTACAATAAACAGCTAAAACGCTAAACCATATCTAAACAATACAAAACAAAATCTACTTTTCTCCACAATAAAACAACTAAAACCCAAATGAGACTAATAACTGTTCTTCATTTGGGTTTTCTTTTTCTATAAAAAAAAGCTCGGAAAGCTTGAATTCATTGGCTTTTTTTTCAAAACAAAAACTACACTCCTTACCACACGAAAATCCACAAGACATTATCCCCACATTTGAATCATGGAAAATCAACAAATCTACATGATCACAGAAGCAGGAATAAAAGTACTGACGGATCAAATTACGGAGAAAATTTTAAAAGCTATTCAACCCTCAAACACTTCTGACGAGGATGCTTTTTTATCAATTGAAGAAACCGCAAAAATTGTAAATCTTACTAAAGCAACAATTTATGGTTTAACACATCAAAAGGTAATTCCTTATCACAAAAGAGGAAAACGACTTTACTTCTTAAAATCTGAAATTTTGCAATGGATTAGAAACGGTAAAACAGAATCTAAATCAGAATTAGAACTTCGTGCCGATGCCTATTTATCAAAAAGACGTCTTTTTTAACCTTATTAAAAAATGAAACTCAAAAAAAACACAAAGAAAAAGCTTTGCAAAAAGGTAACTTCATTAGAGAAGAATACACTTCAATTTCTAATATCCAATTTAAAGCAACGATTTTATTTAATTCAAAATCTTCCCGAAAAACCAAATGGGACCAAGCCATATTTTGACTTAAAAACCAAAAATATTATATATTTAATACATGATCCAGTATATGAAAATTAATGATATAAAAAATACTATTGAAAGCTTTACTTTAACTAAAAAAGAAATTGCATCTCAACAATTACATCAAATTATTTCCTTACTTCCTGTAGAAATAAGGAATTTAATTTATGATGCTTTTGTACACCAAAGGATACCCAAGGAATATTTATTGAGCTCCATTTTGTTTGCTTTTAGCAATGCCATTGGATTATCCTTTTCAATAAACGCAATGGGCTATACCAATTATTCCAATTTATATTTTGCCATTGTAGGAAGTAGAGGCGATAGTAAATCTCCTGCCATGGATTTAGCAACTGCACCACTCCATAAAAATGATGACAAAAATTACCATGAAGCGAAGAAAAATAAATTGGAGGACCCGAACAACAATTGTTTTAGAAAGCAATTGTTTTTACAAGACGCAACAATAGAATCGGCCTTATATGTACTTCATAAAAACCCCTATTCCATTGGTATCTTCATTGACGAACTTTACTATTTAGTACAAAAAATGGCCAATAAGAATAGTAATGAAGGATCTGCATGGCGCACCTTTTTTTTACAAGGAAACACCAATAAGCATATTGACATTTCTAGAAAAACAACCGAAAGTTATCGAATCGAAAAATCGTACCCCACCTTAATGGGTTCCATTCAGAACCAGTTTGTTCCTCAACTTTTTGCCGACGGAAACCTTGAAAGTGGCTTGATTGATCGCATTCTGTTCACCACAAAATTAACTTGTAATAGTAAATTATCCATCAACAAAATATCGGACATTACAATTGACAGATACGCGACTTTACTTCTAAACGTATTACAATATAGAAATGAAATTGAAGCCACTACTGAGATTAATTGTATTACACTAAAACTAAATGAAGCAGCTGAAAAAAGAATGTTTGACTATTCACAATCCTTGATAAATGAACAAAATATTCATACAGATTATAGCCGAGAATACCTTGCCAAAATGCTAATAAACATTCATAAAATCACTCTTTTGGTACATCTGATTGAGAATGCCTCTACTAGCGATTTCAACAAGCCTATTCTTGAAACTACTTTGGAAACTGCGATTGAAATCAATGCGTTCTATTTTACTAATTTCAAAATTATACTAGAAGAAAACATTTCTAATTCAACAAAGAAACCCTCCATAGAAGAGATTATCAAATTAGCTATAAATAATGGGGCTACTCAAAAAGATGTAGTGGCTATATCTGGCTTGGATAAATCTAGCATTTCTAGAAAATGGAATAAAGTAGTCAACAACTTGCAACTAACAACACCACCATAATACTTTGAAAACCTCAGTAATATTAGGACTTAGCAAAAATACATGCGTTAATTGCGAGTTGCAGGTTGCATTCAAAAATCATTATTATGCTCAAAAAAATAGCCCTTCATCTGAAATTTGATCCCAAGCGAGATTTTAAATTAATAACGCCATGTTGCCAACGTAATAACAAAGACGGTAAGTTTTCCAATTATCTAAATTTACCTCCACAATTTGGGTACTGCCATTCGTGCGGAAAAACTAGCCTTCCTCCAACTCGATATGAAGACGAACAAGGCAATGAATACATTTGGAATGACCTTTCGAATCAATTTGACCCAATTGCAATGCCTTTGCAAAAGAATTCAACTTCCTTTGCAAAAGAAGTTGATTCCGTTGCAAAAAAGCAAGAAAACGTTGCGGCTGTTTTGCAAATTTCGAAATACATTCCAGAAAGTCTCATTTGGCGCTACTTTCATATAACTCCCGAAAACAATTTGTTGCAATACCTTTGCAAAGCGTATGGCAAAACAAAAATGGAAGATGCCAAAACAACTTACGTTATAGGGACAACTCATGATGGTGGAACTGTATTCTGGAATATCAATGCTGACTTGAAAGTGCAAAAAGCTAAAATTTGTTACTATGATGAAAACGGAAAAAGAAGCAAAATCTTCAAAGTTCCTTACAAAAACGAAGACGGATATTACTCTTGTTTGTTCGGTGCACACCTCCTCAATGATCAATTAAAAGGCAAAAAAAACATACTACTTGTAGAAAGTGAAAAAACTGCTATTGTTGGTTACCTCCACTTTCCAGAGTACATTTGGTTGGCTTTTGGCGGGCTCAATGGTCTTACCGAAAACAAACTACAACCATTAATTGGTCATACCGTAATCATCATTCCTGATTGTAGCGAAAATGCTATTCAAGTCATCTCTAATAAAATCCCTACTCTCATTTCACTTGGAATCAATGCTAAAATTTGGGACATGACCGAAGGCAAAACCGATGCGGAATTGAAAAGTGAAGGCATTTACAACAATGATCTTGAGGATGTGTTTAGGAAATTTGTGCAATGAAGCACCTCATAATTTATTAATGCACATAATACTATCCATTACCTCCTTTTTCTTATAATAAATTCTATTTCCCAAACCATAACTAGTCAGTCTACCACTCTTAGTATGTTTCCAAAGGGAGGTTTCATTTATTTTTAGCAATTCGCAAGTTTCAGCTCTAGAAAGTAATCTTTCCCCATCAATACCTGCAGAAGCCTTTACTTGCTCTAATTCTTTCTGAATAGCATCTAATTTTTCTAAAATTATTTCGAAAGGATTTTCCATTTTTAATAAAATTAAGATTAATGACAATAGCATGACCTACAATTGGTTTTAAACGATAATTATAAAAAAAGCTAAAAACCTATGAATCAGAAATTAATAGTTGAAAAGATATTTTATATTTCCACTTTTTTTATTTAGTGTCCAATATCTCATCTGGTTTGTTGATCAATGGATCAAGCCAATCCGCTTTATCCGTTGCCCAATTTATCCATTCTTGTTTTTCTTGTGTTAGGTTATTAGTATTTATTGCATGTTGCTTTTCTGCATCAATATAATTTCTAATTAATAGAGCTTTATTATATTGTTCCGAGAGCGCAACCAAATTGTTGAAATTTTTAATCTCTTCTTCCTTACGTTTTTTTATTTTCTCCTTACGTTCTAATTCTGCATCATATTGTAATCTCCATAAACGCGATTCCTCCTGTTGTTTTTTCTCTTCTTGAGCGTAAATTTCAAGTTTTGCAATTATCCTTGCTAGTATTTCTTCAAGTTTTACCTTTCCGTCTCGCCATTCTTTTTCTCTGGAATACTTACCTACTTTAAGTATAAATTCTCCTGTTGGAACATATTGTGAAAAACTATGTTCTGTTGTGGGAGGTACTCTTTTCGTTGCTTCCCTGAGGTGAAACTCAATATAAATCCCATCGATTAAAACACAAGTTTGGTAATTATCTTTTGCAATAGTATGACCTCTATAGCGTAACAACTTGGTAAAGGCATCCATAAAACACAATGCCCTTTCGCGATGCTTATCACCTACCCTTATTGGATAACGCAACTTTTTATATTTATCATAAAACACATTACCTTTACTTTCAGCCCAATACTCCTTGGTCTGCAAAGTCAATAGGTCTGGTTTATTAATTTTATTTGGAACCACTAAAGGAGCCTTGGGGTCATTTTCGATTTCTTTGGTTCTTATGGTTAAAGGGGTTTGGTCCAAGTTTACAGAATTCCCTTCTTCTCGTATCGTTAAAACAATTTTATCTACACCGCCAAAGACAGGATTAAACATTGTTTTGTTGATTTTTTTATTGAATTTCAGCCTCATCCAATATCCTCCATCCGGCATGGGGATTTCAAATTGTTTACACAATTTTTTTATTCCTTCAGTTGAAAGTGCATATTCTTGAATCAGCTTTGATACTGGCGTAGTCCATACTTTATCGTATAATTCTTTTCTAGTTAATTCGATAGTTTCCATAGGTTTAACACTTTAAAGGACTGAATTAAAGATACAAAATGTTGACTAAAAACGAATTAATCAATTTGAATTAAACGGTAAACAAATAGTTAAAATATTTTATTGAATTTTGATTTCTTCGGAAGTTATAATTATTTGTGTTGTGTTTATCTTTTAAGACTTTATCAACAATTTTTATTTTGCCCCACTGGGAATTAATATCTCCTTCAATTCCCTAATTAAATTAATTTTTAAGCCTTTAAAAAACTCACTTAATGGAATTGAGTTATCTATTACTAATTTTGCATCTAAGATTGTAAGTTGATGAGCCATAATAGTTATCTTTTCTGAATTTGCCAATTCATCAATAATTTCAATCTTTTTTAATTCTGATGCAGTAGATTTGTTAACTGCACTAGGATAAAACAACTTAATTTCATTCACATTAAAACGGATGGCATAAGCAACCATTTGATACAAATCATTTTGTGATATTCCTTTTTTGGAATCCAAAGAATCATCGTAAACCATTTTATATTTGGTATCTGCAATATATTGTTTATCTCCAACTTTTAAATACAAGTCTGGTTTTAAACCAAAGGACTTGTTGATATCTAAATACTTGTTAGTCAATTGATTTTTAGCATGAACTTCTACTATTTCTTTTTCAATAAATCCAAAAATAAAATCCTCAAACACATATTCCATTGGCAACAGGAATGCGAACAGTTTTAAATCATTTTTATAGTTAAAGGATACACTGTTTTCTAAAAAGAGTACACAGTAATCTCTCACAGTTTCAAAGTCAGTAAACAATGGATTGAATTGAATTCTTTTACATTCTTGAGATGAAATTCTCACATCGGAAACTTCATCTAATAAGAATAAGATATCATTTAAATTTCGCTTGGTCTGAACATCTTTAGTTGCAGAAAGCAAGATCTTCGAAACGTTTTTTATACATTGATTAAATTCGTTGTCCATTTCAAACGAATCATAAATACAATTTACTTTGTGATTTCTGCCTCGTGCTAAATTTTGATTGATGTACTCGTTAAAGTTCAATCTACCTTTAACGAATGACAATTCGTTTTCCACTTCAATATACTTTTGATACACGGAAGAATTCAACAATTCTTTTGTGTATTTACTGAACAGGTAAATTAATATTTCAAAAAAATCGCTTTGCTGTGAATTTAGACCAGATAAGTAATTGGGAAATCTTAGTTTTCTGCAATAACTCAACCACCATAATATATGTGAATTTATGATTTTTACATCGGATTCAGTTGTTTCTGATCCATCGTAAAATATTTTAGGTAGTAGATTTATAGTTTGATCTTCATAATGAATAACACCAACAAACTTGTTTGATTTCAGCTCTTTGGTTTTATGCAAAAATTGCATAAAATGCTGTACCTCTTCCCTATTCTCGTCTTCATTAAAGTAAGTTGACTTCTCTCTTTTTTTCCAAATATCATCCAAAAACACTTCTAAATCATCGAAATGCTTTTCCGGAAACAATACTTTATTTTGGTATTCGAAAAGATTTATCATTGTACCTTCATACGCATTGGCCAACCTTCAACATCAATAGCAGCTGCTTTTAAAATAGCAGTGACTTCTCGTTCATCATTCATAAAGTACTCCAACAATAACGGAATAACTTTACTGTTTATGGTTTTCACTAAAGAATAATCTTCGCCCATAAAATAGGCGTGTCCTATAGTGAAATCGTGATTCTTTCTTTCCAATATAGCTTTATTTAGTGCACTCAATATTTCTTTATTATACACACCTGATAATTCTACATCAGGATATTTCGGTACAAATTCAAAACGTCTTCTCAAGGCAATATCCAACAAAGCAATAGATTTATCCGCAGTATTCATAGTACCAATAATATATAAATTGGAAGGTACAATAAACGGATCGCCAGAAGGCAAAGTAACCCGCATTGGAATTTTACCATGGGAACGTTTGTCTTCTTCAATAAGCGTAATTAATTCACCGAAAACACGGGATATATTAGCCCGATTGATTTCATCAATAATGATAACGTAATTTTTTCTTGAAACAGAGATTACTTGACTTTTACCTTTTGCTAAAAGTAATTCTAATATCGGGTTGTAATAAGGTTGCAACCCACCTAGAATAATATCGTTTTCACCTTTATCATACATTTTACGTAGTGTATTGATACTTAATGTATGATTAGAATCCCCAATGTTTTTTCTAAACTCAATAGATTTTTCGCCAACCTCAGTAATGTAAAATGAAGATTTTTTCATTTTAATTTCCAATTCATTAACATCACCATCATTTAAAGGTTGGATTAACTCTTGAAATACAAAATCAAACTCTTTCTTTGCACTTTCAGGGTTATTTGAAGCTTCTAAGTTTTTCAAAGCTCTATCGGCAATGCGCTTAAAAACACCATCTTTCTTTTCAAAAGACAAATCTTTACCATTTTCAGTATCTGGTCTTAAACCTTGAATAAAGTCTTTGTAACTATAATTTTGATGGAAAGTAATAAACTCAATTTGATTACCTAAATTATCATTAAAAACTTGTAAAGCTTTATCATAACTAATAAATTCATTCCCTGTAACAATTTTAGCCGCTTCTAAAACGGTGTTATAAGTTTTACCCGTTCCCGGAGGGCCGTATAGGATTTGGTTTAGTGGTTTCAAAATGTTATTTAGTTTTTGTGGATCGTTTTCTAAGATTTTTACTGACTCTGATTTATAAAACTCTACATTAAAATAAGGCTTAAATAGCCTATCATTTGCCTCTTCTAATTGACTAAACTTTATTTCTGTCAATGTGCTATTACCACTCGGAAAAATATTTTTTGAATCTTTTAAATCTTTAGGATTCTTCCTTACAGGTGCTTTTATAAATTCAACTTCTCTAAACATCCAACCATCTGCATCCACAATTTCATAAGGCACATAATCCCATTCTTCTGATACAATTTTTGCAATACTTATTAATTCTTTTGAGCCTAAAGTAATATAAACATAGTCTCCTTCGTGTAAATCTTCTTTGAAAGATCTCGATTGGTCTTTTCCAGTGTTTTCATGAAGTATTACCCAATTGTTTTCTTTCAGAGTTTCTATAACATGCGATTTACTTTTTGCTTTAAAAGTACCATGAGATATTTTATATAAGTTATGAATACCTAAATCAATTGAAGTTATATTGTCATATTTTGGCAAATCATTTATTAAGTCATTTACTTCGGTTTTAAAATAATCCAACAAATCATCATAATTAAATGTTTCTGGAGTAACAACTACACAATCTTTTAAATAATCTCTATTACCATGCTTGTAAACACCATAGGACATATTACCTTGATGAAAATCAATAAAAAACTGTATACCAGTAGATTGATTTTGTTGCTCTTTATTATATATAGCTAGCCAGTACCTATCACTTCCTTGTTGTCTAGGACCTTGAAAATCAAAAGATGTAGTTTTAACTTCATTTTCTAATCCTAAGCCAACTATAAGTTTATTTTCAAAATTTTTAATAAACTCTCTTAATGGATTATGACCATAGAAAGTTATTGCAGGGTAAAAAATGGTGTAAAAGTTTTTATAAACTCTAAATTGATTTTCCTTTCCTTCTTTATATTTTGAAACTAAATCATCTAAAAGCTTTACCGTAACCTTGTTTCCCTCTCTAATTAGTCTAAAAAGTTCTTTTCTTACATCTATAACAACTCCACTTTTGTCTTTATAATACTGCCAACATTTTTCAATGTCGTCTTTTTTTGCATTGTTTATTTCATCAACTAAAGCTTGTTTACTTTCGTAACAATTCTGGATAATTTTTGAAGTTTCACAAATTAATTTTATCCCTTCGTTTATTTCTTGTGTTGTCATATCAACAGTTTATTAAAAACCATAAATTAATTTTTACTCTATATAATTTTCATTTGCTGACAAACATCTCTTTTTATTTTACCAAGATGTTTTGTATTTATTTGCTCTGGATCAAGTGGAACTCCTTGACTATTTAACAAAGCAATATTACTTAATTCTATACTACCAGCTAATCCTTTGAATTGATTCAACATAGATCTTTGAACTTTAGTAGATCGATGTTTAAATAATTTTATTAAATTAAATAGTATGTCTCTTGTAGCTCCTTGATTATATCTTTCTAAAATATCAAAATCAACTATTTGATTTTCATGATGAGTATTAAGGTTGTTATAAGAAATTATTATTTCAGAAGGATTATTTGGAATTATTGAATTTACATAAAATTCAAAATATTCATTAAAACTTATATGAAATGGATTGAAGTGAGTTGTAATATTAAAATCTTTTTCACCTTTCAATGTAGCATTACATGTTGAACAACCTGGAATTAAATTAAAAAAAGATAGCGATAAATAAGGGTATCTTGATCTTGGGTAAAAATGATCTAGTTGATATAACCTAGTTGTTAGTGTATTGCCAGTAGCTAAATCAATTTTTTCAATATTTTGTACTTCATCTTTATTACAATAAGGACAAAAAATTATATTAAATTTACTAAAATAAAATGCTGGTTTATCAGTATTGCGATACCATTCGTAACTAATTACATCTCTAACAACTTTTCCAAAATCACTTAAAGTGGCAGAATTATAACTAATATTATTAGATAAAAAATTAATACCAAATTTTAAATCTATTTCGGATATAATAGTTTGCAATTCATCGGGGCGAGAAATTATAATTCTTTCAAGATTTCTAAAATGATTTTCTAAAAAATAGCCCCAAAACCTTACCCTATCAGGAAAAAGAATATCCTTAGCAAGTTGATTTTGAATACGACCTATAAGTGATTCGGTTTTTTTATATTCTCCATTTATCCTTTTTTTATTTGTTAACGCAGTATAATGTTGTTTGGCTAACACATCCAAATTTGCTGTCGAATTATCGTCAATTTTAACCATTCCTCAAATTTTCAATGTGAATATTAATAAATTCGTCACCAATACTGTTTATGATTAATTGATCTTCTTCACTTAATGATACTTTATTGTTAATTTTATCTATTAATGCCTGAATTTTACTGGCGGCGAAACGACTAATTAAACCTCCTTCCATAAAAAATGCGTCAATATAAAGTTCTCCTACATTACCCCCAAAAGTTTTTATATGCTCATCTTGATCTGCAATAATTGATTGATTATCTGAATTAACGCTCAAAAAAATTAAATTTTGTCTAGGTAGATCTGAAACTAAAAATGGTGAGTGAGAAGTTAAAACAAATTGATAATTAGCAGATTTGAACATTGGTACAAGTTTAATCAATTTATAAAAAAAATCAGCTTGCCACTTAGGATGTAAATAGAGGTCACCTTCATCAATACAAATTAAAATATTTTCAGTTTTTAAACTTTTGATCTCAAATCGTAACAATGAAAATAAGTCTAAGTTTGCCTTTTGCCCTGAACTTAATCCCACCCAATCCAATTTAAATTTATTACTGCGATCTATAAAGTTATAAAAATCATCATCAAGGCGACTTGCAGAACGATCAAATTTTAGAATATAGGCTTCAGTTTTTCTATTCCTTGATCCTTCTGTACTTATTTCAAGGTCTTTGGAATCAATAAATTGTTCATATTTTCCTAGTAAATTTATACTTTCCTTAAGGTTTTCTAACTCATTATTTCGACGTCCGTTTTTAACTTTTTCTTGTAAATTCCTATTAAACAGTTCAATACTCACAATTTCACACCATTCTCTCCACTTTTTAGCTATTTCTGACTTACTTTTATATGTCAATTTTATTTGCTCTACATTTTCGATTAACTTTTCTGTATGAAATTCAATAAATTGATCAAGGCTATAGTTATCTGATTTATATTCCTTTATTTGATTTAATACTTCGGTAATAATGCCAAAAAGAAAAAAATAATACAATTTATCTTTTGATGGTTTAAGATTGTTAATGTCTGACCAAAATGATTTTAGTTCATTTGCAAAACTATCAGTTTTATTGTAGTTTACATTTATTCCTCTTTGCCAATAGTAAGAATTATAGGTATTAGTTTTAGGTGTGACAAGAACTTTTTTTGGCATTTGGATTTCTGAATCTTCAAAGAATTCACTTCTAATAAACTGTACTTGCTTCACAAAGTCTGAGGTTCTGTATTTACTTGGCCAGTTATGCTTTGGATATCTATTATTTGCAGATAAGTCAGACACTTTTGTGTCAAATAAGTGTGCTCGTTCATCATAAACATTGGAAAAATAAATGACTTTTAAATTTTCTAAATCACCTTTATATTCTTCAAATAAAATTGGAAAATCGGCTTCTATTTTGTTTAATTTTTCAAATCGATAATGACATACTAATTTGTTTTCATCTTTAATAATGATAAAAAAGTCAGAATCGATGCTTGTCTTTCCTCCTTTAACAAGCATACATACTAATTCTAATAAATTACTTTTACCAGTACCATTTTTGCCTATAAAACCTGTTACATCCGAAATATCGTTACCAAAAAAAAATTCAGGAATACTATCTCGTTTACTTTTTGTTAATTTATTATCACTAAAAGTAAATTCTTCTTGGCTAGATAAGTTTATTCCAAAGTTTTGAAAATTTCTAAATTTTGCCACCCATATGTAACATATTTTAAAACTCATACCTAACTCCTTTTATATTCAACACCATTCTCCGCAACCATACCCAACTCGCTATCCTCAACCTCATAACCACCCACACTCACCTGCCCATTCATCAACATAGGCAACAACCAATCCCGAAGTGAAGCGAGTTCTTGGTTTTCTAAAACCGACAATTCAATTTTTTTAATAATGTTATTGAATTGTAATTGATAAGTGTCTAATATTTTTTTTGAAGGAATTGCAATTTTGTAATTTTTCAAAATATTCCAATTAGCTCTAGGCATTTTGCTCCCAGTCGAAGAATTAGTTGCCGTCTCAACAAAATCATCTGAGAAAACAGTTTGTAGAGCAAAACCTTGACAAGAATTTTCTCTAGGTCTTAATACGATTGTATCAGTTGAAGTAATACCATCAATAAATGCAATTCCAACTTTATGAAAATAGGGTCTAATTTTTCCAAATAGAATATCGTGTTTTTTGAATATACATTTATCGCTATTGATTTTTTCTGCTGTTTCCCATTCGGAAAGCACAATTGTACGTCTAGGAATATGCTCCAATCCAATGTATGGAGTATTTTTATCAATATCATTAGGAGAAACATTTCCTGAAATTATATCTACAATTTGCTCTAACTCTTGAGCTTCCCACCCCTCAGGAATCTCTCTTTTCAACTCTTCATTCCAAACCATTTTCCCGCCGCTGGTTTTATAAGGTTCCCCAGTGTTTGCTCCCCCTTCGGGGGTTGGGGGGCTTGGAAAATCAAACTGCACAAACCAATAGTCATAAAGCGTTTTGGCCATAGCTTCTAACTCTGCGTTGATTTTGTTGTTTAACTCGATTTTGGCATCTAAATCCGAAAGGACTTTGGCGATTTTTTGTTGTGTTTTTATCTCAGGAAAATCAATTTCTAACTTTTTTAAATCAGAAATAAACAAACATTTTTGTACAGCACCTTTAGATAAATAATTTAATCTTAACTGAACAAAATCAGAATTTAAATAATGATACAAATATTTTGTATTTAATAGATTCTCATTACACTTAATTATTCCGACACTTCTTTGGAAATCATAAGTTAGGTTTCCATCAGGAATAATAGCTAATTTTCCTAAAATCCCTACTGTGGAAATAACTAAATCTCCTTTTTCAAGTTTTGTTCTTTTATTTATTTTATTAAACGTTTCTTTAGATATTTTACGTTCATTTTCTGTAACTATTATTCTTCCATTGATAATATTTTTATTGCTTAAAAGAAAATATTTACCTTCATCATCATTTTGAACACTTGCATGCTCACCATCTGTAATATTTATACATAAGTTGTCTAAAATATCTCTATTAACTTTCATATCGCAACCCTTTCAAATTATTCTGAACTCCTACTATTTTCGAAATAGTCATCCTGCTATTTATTGTTATTTTACTCTCTTTCAGCATTGCCCAATTGTTTTTTAATTTCTTTGTCAAAATCGCTTTCAAAAAGGCGGTCTTGCAGGATACGGTATTTTTCAAATTCGGTTTCTGCAAAAGTTTTTGCAATTTCAGCGGTTACTTTTCCGGCATCGGTAAGGATTTCCTGTTCATTAAATTGCAGAAAAGCATCCAAACGGCTTGCCCAATTCTTCATGTACATTGGTTTTTGTTTGTTGGCTTGCATTTCGGCATAATCTAGGTACATGGTTACTATGCGGTTCAAACTGTCTAGCTCTTGGGTATCCAAATAATTTTTGGCAATGCTTACATCTGTTTTTCTAATGTAACCATCGGGTGCATTTTTCCAAGAAGTCAGTCCCATATTTTGTTTGTTGGCATCGGCTCTATTTACAATAATTTCTGCTGCTGTTTTTTGGGTAATGGCCCAATGCAATTTGTTTTGTACGGTAGCAAAAAATTGTTTGGTTTCTGGACTGTTTATCTGATAATCGGCACTGCATTTGGCGTAGATATCGGTTATTTTTTGATAAAATCGTCGTTCACTAGAGCGAATGTCTCTAATTCTGGCGAGTTGTTCTTCAAAATAATCTTTACCAAAAAGGGTGTTTGGGTTTTTTATTTTTTCTTCATTCATCGCAAATCCTTTGATCATGTATTCTTTAAGGACTTGTGTGGCCCAAATACGAAATTGTGTAGCTTGCGTAGAATTCACTCGATATCCAACCGAAATAATGGCATCGAGGTTGTAATATTTAACTTTTTTTTCCTGAGTTTTTCCCTCTATTGCTCCGTGTGAAGTGGTATGTTCCAAAATGGAACTCACCACATTTTCTTGTAATTCACCCGACTCAAAAATATTTTTAAGGTGCTTTGTTACCGCTGGTCGTTGTACTCCAAACAACTGCGCCATTTTATCCTGAGTGAGCCAAATATTTTCATCTTTTAGAAAAATTTCCACTTTAACACCTCCGTTTGGGGTGCTGTACAGTAAAAACTCGGTAAATGAATGCTCTGAATCTGTTTTGGTTATTTTTTTACTCATATCGCAACCCTTTCAAATTATTCTGAATTTCCTTTTCTAAGGTTTTACTTTCGGCAAACAAATGCGCTAAATTACTTTCAAAGGCTTTCATTTTGTCCTCAAATTCCTTTGGTGTGATGTCGGTATATTCAATTTTCACTTCAAAATATTGTCCGGCACTTAGGGAGTAGTTTTTGGCTTTGATATCGTCATAAGAAACCACCACCGAAAAATCTTCCTTGGCTTCGTGCTTGTTGAATGTATCAATAATATCATCTTCTTCCTCGGGTGACAATACTGTTTTTTGATTTTTACCCTCTTTTACGGTAGTTCCCAATTTAGAAGCATCCATCAAGACAATATCGCCTTTGCTGTTTTCTTTATCCAAAAACAAAATAGAAACGTTGGTCCCTGTAGTAGCAAAAATATTAGAGGGCATACTTACCACCCCGCGCAACATTTTGCGTTCCACCATTTGCTCGCGTATTTTGCGTTCAATGCCGCTTTGTGCCGTGATAAATCCGGTAGGTACTACAATAGCCGCTTTTCCTTTGGCGGTTAGCGAATACATAATGTGCTGAACAAATAAGGGATAAATGGCCATGCCTTCTTTTTTGGCTTTGGGTACATTGGGTAAACCTGCAAAAAAGCGTTCGTGGTTTTCCTTACTGTCCAAATCGGCCACATAATCGGAGAAATCCAACTTAAACGGCGGATTACTCACAATGTAATCAAACTGCTGTAAACGTCCGTTTTTGTCTTTGTGGTACGGTTCTAATATGGTGTTTCCTTTTACAATATTCGGAATCGAGTGCACCAAATCGTTCAAGATTAAATTCAGTCGCAACAAGTTGGATGATTTTTGCGAAATATCCTGCGAATAAACCGTACACTTGTCTTCGCCAATTTCGTGGGCCAAATTCATCAACAAGGTTCCCGATCCGGCCGAAGGATCATAACAGGTAACATTGCTTACTTCGCCTTGTACCAAACAACGCGCCATGATTTTGGCTACAGCATGTGGGGTAAAGTATTCGGCATATTTTCCGCCACTGTTGGTGTTGTAATCTTTAATTAAATACTCGAAGATGGTGGCGTAAAAATCAAACTTCTGATGAAAAATGTTTTCAAAACTAAAATGCACCAGTTTGTTGATAATAGCTTTGCAAAACTCATCTCGTTTATCGGTTACATATTTGCTGATGTTTTCAAATAAGACAATCTTTTCGCCGCCTTCGGTTACTACCGAGAAGATGCTGCTGTTTTGTTTGGCGATATCCAATAAAGTAGCATCAAATATATCGGCAAATTTTGCTTCGTTTTGTCGGTCAAATAAGCTCGAAATCAACTGATCCGGATGCAGGTTTGCGGTGCTTTCGCTCATTTGCATCGTTAGCATCTCGTAGTCGTCTGGGCTATAGGCGCGTAAAGCTTTTTCCCAATCTTTGGTTTCGGCAATTTTGGGATCCAGTTGTTTTACTTCGTGAACAAATTTGTCATTCAGAAATTTATATAAAAAGACTTGGGTGATAATCTTAAATTCATTGCCGTCATTTCCCAATCCGTAATTGGCACAAACGCTTTTCAGGTCGTCAATTAAGGCTTTGGTTTGCTTTTCAAATTGTAATGCTGTAGTCATTCTATATGTATTCGTGTTTAATTTTTATTGTTAATCAAATTCACCACTAATTTAATCATGATGTCTTTTTCGTCTGATTTGCTTTCGGCAATCATAATGGTAATAGCTACTAAAGCATTATCACCAATACGTTTGTTGCCATTTTCGTTAAGTAATTTGTTGTTTATATCCAGAAAGTAGATAAACAAACCAGCTGCTATACGTTTGTTGCCATCGGAAAACGAATGGTTTTTCACCACAAAATACAGGAGGTTTGCTGCTTTTTCTTCGAGTGAAGGATATAAATCAATACCGTCAAACGTTTGGTAAATCGTTTCCAAAGAACTTTTAAACGATTGGTCTTTTTCATTTCCAAAAAGCTTTCCGCTATTTTGAAAATCTCTCCAAATACTTATTTGCTTGAGGGCTTCTTCATAAGAAAGTCTTGTAGTTACTTTTTCCGAAGTGTCGCTATCGATGGTTAATTTTTGATGGTCGTATTTGTCTAAGGTTTCAAGCGCATAGGCGTATTGTTCGATTACCCGTAAGATTCCTTTGGCTTCGGAAGAGGTTAAGTTTTCTATATTTCCTGCATTTGCGGCTAGTTTTATAGCTTGTTGCAAATCGGAATATTTGTAATTGAGCTCTTTTAAACGTTTTTCATTTAGCGCATAACCTTGTACCAAATAATCTTTAAGCCGTTGGGTTGCCCATTGTCGAAATTGGGTTGCGCTTTTAGAATTTACTCTATATCCAACTGATAATATCATATCGAGATTATAGAGTTTCATCTTTCTTAATTTACCATCAGCTGCAACCTGTTCCAAAATGGAACAGGTTGCAGTTTCTTGTAATTCTTCTGCTTTATAGATATTTTGAATATGCTTTACAATTGCCGGCCTATTTACTGTAAACAATGAAGCAATGGTATGGGCATCTAGCCAAACAGTATCTTGTTCAAACCGTACTTTTACTTCTGTTTGATTGTCTTTAGTTTTAAAAATTTCTATTTGTTGCTCCATTATACTACTCTGCCGTAAAATTCATTCATATATTCTTTCACAATCATTCCGTTGATACGTTTAGAAGTAGCGGCATCCAATGGAATGTGTTGTTTGTTTTTAAACTGATCGATCACCAAGCGCATCATCATGCGTTCTACAAAACTTTCGTTTTCCAACATTTTTGAATTTTGAAGAATTTGTTGGTCGACTTCTTTTTTCAACCCTTGCAAAGCTTCAAACAACCTGCTTTCGCTATCCGTTAACGGGTCTTTTTCCATAAGCCGTTTGTGCAGTCGGGCATATTTTTCGTCATTGTCATATTTGGCACGCAACAATTGGTTTTTGCGCTCCAGTTCTTTGGCTTGGTGGTATATGGCTTCCAAGGCTTTAATATTGGCTTCCATTTCTTCTTTGGAAACTTCGCTCAAATTTTTCTTTTTAAACAATCGTTCCAATTCTTCTTTCAATGAAATAAACATCGGATCTTTTTGATCAAAATTACCACCGAGCATTTCTCTGGTCTTTTGCAAAGTGGTTTTGAGTTCATCGGCCAAAACCATTTCTTCTTCTTTCACTTTTACAAAAGCAAACAAAACGTCTTCTAGTGCAATGTTAAGCAAATTGGAAGTATCGACATTACTTTCTAACGCTTCTTTGGTGTTAATTAACGTCAAATGATTGTTGGCTTCTCTTGCTAATACCGTAAGTTTATGAAAATCCAATTGTTCCAGTAATTCATAATTTCCCGATAAGCGAATCAGATTATACAAATTCTTGGCATTGTTTAAAGCTTTGGCAATTTGCAACATAATGCCACGGTCTTTAATCTGTGAGATTTGCTGCGAAAAGATCTCGGCATTCTGAATATTATAATGAAACAGGACGTCTTTTATTTCCTGAATTTCCTGATTGATTTCTTCCTGAGATTTAAACAAATCCGAGTAGTGCTGCATCTCATCTCCCAACTCCGATTGCAGTTCGTTAAAGTAATCCTGATTGGTTTTATCAAACTCTTTCTGAATATCAGCAAAATCCACTACATAACCATAACGAAAATCTTTATAGGTTCGGTTAACACGGGTTAAGGTTTGCAGCAGATTGTGTGCTTTTATTACACGCCCAATGTATAATTTCTTCAATCTAGGAGCATCAAAACCGGTTAAAAGCATGTTATACACAAACAATAAATCGATATGTCCATCCTTAAATTGATCTACTTCGTTTTTACGATCATCTTTGGTTCCTATATCATGCAAAATAACAGCAGCCTTCGTTACACGACTTTCATTTTTCTTATTATCGCCATAGCTTTGTTTTGGTTCTGCGGCCATTAAAAGACCTTCCGTTCCATTCTTTTGCTCCGCATATTTTGTCTGAAAAATTTCATACAACATTTTAGCCTGTTCCGAAGAATCACAAACCACCATACCACCAATCGTATTGTCATTCATAGTAATTCGGGCTTTTTCAAAATCCTGTACGATGTAATCCAGCATCGGCTCTACAAACTTCGGATGGGCGTACACCAGTTTTTTGTCGGCATTCCCTTTTAAAATATCAATTTCCTCTAGTGTTTGCTTTAAAGCCAAACGGTAATTGGTTTCAATTTCTTCGCGAATTAAACGCAAGGTACAACCATCAGCAATAGATGAATTATAATAATATTTGTGAATATAAGCGCCAAAAAGTGATTTCGAGTTGTAATCCGTACCCAATAAAGGGGTTCCCGTAAGTCCGATTTTAATCGCGTTCCTATCCGATTCGTTCAGGTTGGCTAAAAAACTTCCTTTCGGATTATAACTTCTGTGTACTTCATCCATAAAATACACGCGCTGAACGTTCAGGTTATAATCGGTATTACGAACTACATTCGGATCATCTTGAAATTTTTGGATATTTACCACCGTAATTTCAGGCTTTCCGGAATTGTTATGAATAACACTCGTCGATTTTATGTCCTTTGAGAATTCTTCGCGCGAATTGATATTATGAACGACCAACCCACGGCTTTTAAACTCTTTTCCGGCCTGAATTAATAAATCCAAACGATCCACAATAAAGTAAAACTTTGGTACGATATTTTTCTCCCGAAAATAGTTCGTCAAATATTTTACATTGTAATACGTAAGGGCTGTTTTTCCACTTCCTTGTGTATGCCAAATAATTCCATTTTTATCGCCGGCATCAAGTTTAGCTTCAATAGCTTTAGTAGCAAAGAGCTGCGGATAACGCATGATGTGTTTTTGCAAACCGCTTGATTCTTTTACGTAGGCAATTCCATATTGTAAAACAAATGCCAATCGCTCTTTTTGAAACAAGGAAGTACAAATTCGATTGGTTGGGGTATACGGATTTTTATTAGTTATAAATTCATCAGAATGTTTAATCCCAACTAAGTTATTATCTTTTAAAACCGTTGTTTCAACAGAATCGTCAACTTCTGAAAGGATCTGATTTAAATCGAAAATAGCCTCTTCTCTGAAATAATTAAAAATCGGTTTGTAATATGAAGTCGTAGCGTAAAAAGCGCCTTCTATGGGTAATGGCGAGCTATTGTCATATTCCATGTTATTAGAAAAAACCATTAATTGCGTAATATTAACAAACGGTCGGAATTTCTTATTTTGGAATCGGTTTTGTATACGCTTGTGTTCTGCTAAAATACCGTCTTGATTGTTTGGTTTTTTAACTTCAATAAAAACCAAAGGCATCCCGTTAATGAGTAAAACAATATCCGGTCGGAATTCCTCATCATCTTTTTTATACGTCAGTTCTGTAACAACATGAAAAGAGTTATTATTGAAATCTTCAAAATCTATCAAACGAATTCCAGACTGATCTATGACTTTTTCATAAAAAGCTTTTCCTAAATCTTCATTTTCTAAACACAAAGCCACATCGTCATACACCCGATCTAAATCACCATCACTCAACTCCGGGTTTAATCGCTTCACTGCATCATGAAAAATATCGGTAAAAATATTAGTGGATTCATCCCATTTTTGAGAAGGTAATGAAATATATTCATAACCTAATCGCATTAAATGCAGTATGGTAGGGATTTTTACCCTGGAATCTTCGTTGAATTTCATTTATCGGGGCAGAGTTAGCTTAAATTTCTCAAACATAAAGATAAAAAAACACTTAAACAATCACTAAACGGCTCACGTAAAAAATATGGGGAGAAGTCTTAAATTTGAAAAAAAAACAAATGGATTTTTCAATATTTTCTTCCTTTTTACCTGAAGGATTATTATCTCATTTTGACATCGTTGAATTCAAAGAATTGGGTGATTTGCAAACAAAAAAAGATTGTTTTTATATCTATTTAGACGAGAAAAACATTCTTCCAAAAGAATATAGCGAGATTGAGTATGAATCAAAAGGGTTTTATG
>RRZT010093867.1_pt1 | contig 22324 bp, 20 predicted proteins | sample 2165551 | NCBI WGS metagenome assembly RRZT01 (sample SAMN10456910, study PRJNA506462) | wastewater metagenome | biome: wastewater; feature: sludge; material: wastewater sludge; isolation source: wastewater sludge with Escherichia coli K12::gfp cells carrying plasmid... | place: USA: Moscow, Idaho... | reverse complement strand
ATACAAATTCAATAATTATTTAACACCCATTGAGAAAGAAAAACAGTTTTTAAACCAAGGTCTCTTAAGCCCTGTCCAGAAAAACTTGACCACTACAGTTGCACTTGTAAGTTTTTTTGGCGGCGACTAACTGTGCTGTAGTCCAGCATGGGTCAGTCTAAACTAGCTAAACGCATTGGGCTCTGGACGAATCCTAAGCTTTGCGTAGGGCAAGCTTAAATAAGCATTTGATGCTTAAGTAGAACTGGATGGTGGCATTCTCAATTGCCATTAGCGCTAGGAAATCATTTTCATTTCATGCTTGGATCCAGCTAGACGTTCAGCAATCCCTTGGTTCTAAGCGTAGCGTTTATGCTGATCAGTTCGTTGTTTTGTACTTGCCCTTGGAACCCATTGGCTCGTTCATCTAGAGAAACTATTAACTCTTAGTGGGGATTCGCGCAACGAAACTGTAAATAATTCGGAGGATTTTTGCAGTTAATACTGTATCTCAATGCTTAGTAACGCATCAGAATAAGCTGCTCAAGTCATTATTTAAGTTGATAAAGTCTGGTGCCGGTGAAAGGAATCGAACCCTCGACCTTCGCATTACGAATGCGCTGCTCTACCAACTGAGCTACACCGGCATTTGCTAAAACGAAATACAGCGCGTTTTAAGCAAGGCGAGCATTCTAACAACGAATCTTATTTTTGTGAAGCTGAACTCGTATCTGTATAACCTTTGAAACTTTGCAGTAGCCAAACTTGAGCCGTGCGGTGCAAGTTGGGGAGGGTATTTAAGCTTTCATGCGCGTTTTCAAATCCCAAAATATTGGTAGCACGATGCGGATTGAGGTAGACCGGGATGTCGATTGTGGTTAGAAATTGTGTGTTTTCAAAATGGCTAAGTACGCTTTGCTCAAGCGGGGTACGTGAAACAAAGAGTAGGTCTTGGCCTATTTTATCGTTGAGTGTGGTTGTGAGTTGGTAGTGATCCTGTGTTTTATTTTGTGGGTTCCAGCTAGCGAAGCGGGTAGGTCGAGCGTAAAAAAGCAATTCTGAGAGGGTTTCACGGTCAGTGCTTACGATAATTGCTTGGGGATATTGTGCTTGCCAAGGTGATAGTGCTTGCCCAAAAGCTTCCCAACCTCTAGCGCGTTTAAAGGGATCTATTTTGGGGGTAAGTGGTATGTCTGCAAGCTGTGTTAAATCCGTTAAATGTCCGCCTAAAGCGGCAATAGCAATATTGAGTGTTAGTGCCCAGCGAAGCCAGCGTGTGCGAGAAAAATGTGTGAATACAGCAAGCGTTAAAGGTAATGCGCCTATAAAGATGGGGGCGGCCCAGTTGCCATTGGCGCGCCCAGTTAAGGCTTGGATGCAAACGAGTATGAATAAAGGAACGCTCATGAAGGCCAGCAGACGCAACGCCGGGGTTTGCCAAATGAGGCGCGTTTTTTTGATATAGGCAAAAAATGCTAATCCCCCGAGTAGAGGCCCAAGTGAGATCCATTGTGCGCCGAGAAACTCAAAAAAATCTTTGAAGTTAATGTGACGTTCGCCTAATCGCGTAATGTCTGCCGTATGTTTGAAGGTGGGAAAGCCGTTTTCAGCGTTCCAAATTAAGCTGGGGCTAATGATGAGTGCAGCGATTAAAAGTGCGGCCCAAGGTTGCTGACGTGTAAGTTGCTGGCGTCCGGCCGGGCTGCTGCATAGAAAAAGGAAAATGGAGCCAATGAAAGCCAGCATGGTGTATTTGGATTGCAGTCCTAATCCCACAAAAATCCCTACTGCCAGCCAGTTGATCCATGTGAAGTGATGTTGGGTGCGTTCAAAAAAGATGAGCGCCAAAGTCCAGAAAAAAAGCAGCGGCGCATCGGTAGAGGCAAATAGGCCTAGGGCAGAAACCAAGGGCATGGTTAAAAATGCAAGCCCGGTGGTGAAGGAGAGTTTGGCGTTCTGAAACAGCTTTTGCGTGAGGCACCATAATGCGATGCTCGTGAGTGGGTAGAGCAGCAGGGAGGGGAGTTTAATGGCGAGTAAGGTATCGCCCAGGCAAGCGGTGCTGGCCGCAATGAGGGCGGCAATCATGGGGGGTTTGGAATAGTAGCCCCAGGCAAGATTTTTGGCCCAATGCCAGTACTGCGCTTCATCGACAAAAGCGTCTATTTTAAGATGGCCGATGAGCCAGATGCGGTAGAGCGTGAGCGTAGCTGCGATCAGGCATAGCAGCCCGAGACTGCGCTGAGGACTAAGGGGTGATGGGGTACTCATGGGTTTTGAGGCTCGCTATGGCGGCGCACCAAAGCCATGCCGTTTTGCTCAAAAAGAACATCGGCCGGTTTGTTTAATAGTTTTTCTGTGCGAATGATGGCTAAGCCACCCGGGGCCGGGGTTTGGCGTGGGGTAATGGTTTGGCGATACACGCTGGCGCTGGGGGCCGTCGTGCCCCAGAGGACGACAGGTTCATTAAATTGACGTGAGTACTGCGCAACGGCTTTAGTGGGGGCTTGGAGCAGGTTGCCGACAAAGGGCCAGCCCCAGCCGGCCAGCAGAATCGCCAATAAGGCTGCTGCACTTGAGAGATTTTGCCAGACTCTTTCTTCTGCCGCAGCACGTTGGCGAGTACTCAGCAGCCAGAGCGCCAGCGCAATGCCAGGCGCAATCAGCCAAGTGGCATCCGGTGGCAGGCTGGTAAGCAGGGTGCGGTAATACGCGGGGACTTCTGCCCTCTGTGCCAGCGTCTGCGTGATCCAAGGCAGCCCGGCCAAGACTAAAAAGAGGAGGCTTGCCGGTACAAGGTGTATGAGTGGGTTTTTCAGGCTTTGCCGATGGAGCGCGATCAGAATAAACAAAGGGGTTATGCCGTAAAGCACGTAATGGGGGAGTTTGGTGCCGGAGAGCGAAAAAAAGACGAGGAGAAAAAGCATCCAGAGCCATAAGAACCGCCGGATGGGCTCGTTAAAGTCGGCGCGAACATGGCGCAGGCTGCTCAAGAGCGGCCCGGTCCAGGGAAGCATCATCAGCGGAATGGCGAGCACGTAGTAAAAGAGGCTGCCGGAATGCCCTTCCAAGGTGCCGGAAAAGCGCTGAACATTGTGTTTTAGGATAAAGCCTTCAATAAAAAGCCGGCCATGTGTTTGATATTGGTAAATATACCAAGGGGCTGCAATGCCAAGGGTAATGAGCCACCCCATGGGCGAGAAAGCAAGGCGGGTGAGGCTTTGCCAGTTTCGAGTGGAGACGCTATACAAAAAGGCGACGGCCCCGGGCACGATGACGGCAATGGGGCCTTTGGTGAGGATGCCTAAACCCATCCACATATAAGCGCGCCATAGTGGAGCTTTGCGTCCACTTTCAAAAAAGCACCAAGTGTCGAACAAGGTGAGAGCTAAAAGCATATTGAGCAAGGCATCTGCCGTGGCGGCCCGGCCAATGGCCAGCGCACCGACGGTGGTGGCAGCAACCACCAAGGCGGCTTCGCCTGTAGCCTGACCAAAGCGTTGGCGGGCGAAGTGCCATGTGGCGTAGGCCCAGGTACATGCGGCCAGTGCGGAAGGCAAGCGAAAAGCCCATTCATTGATGCCGAACACCATCACCGAGAGCGCTTGAAGCCAGTAGATGAGAATGGGCTTGTCAAACCGGTGTTCGCCATTGAGGTAGGTCGACAGAAAGTCGCCTCGCTCAAACATTTCGCGCGTGGCTTCAGAAAAAGCCCCTTCGTCCACATCAAAAAGCGGCGCTGCACCTAGCTGGAGCAAAAAGGTGAGCAGGGGCAGTAGCAAAACCCCCAGTGTGCGCAGGTTTCTCATGTAGAGGTGTGCCAGCCTTCTGTTTTCTCTAATTGAGCTAAGGGGCGGGCGAGGTAGGCGTGGGAGTCCCCAGATTCAAAGTACGTCCGCACCAAAATCTCTGCCAGCACACCGGTGGTAATCATTTGAATGCTGGCGATTACACAGAAAAACCCGACCATGAGCAAAGGGCGGGTGCCAATGTCTTGATGGGTAAAGAGTTTGAGTAAGGCTAAGTAAGTGAGGATGAGGCTGCCAAGGGTGCCCAAGCCCAAGCCGATGCCGCCAAAAAAGTGGCCAGGCCGGGTGCGAAAGCGCATGAAAAAGTAGACGAAAATGAGGTCTAAAATAACGCGAAAGGTTCGAGAAATCCCGTATTTTGATTGCCCAAATACCCGGGCATGGTGGGTGACAACTTCTTCTGCAATACGCCGGGGGGTGGTGACGGTGGCCAGCCAAGCAGGGATAAAACGGTGCATTTCACCGTATAGGCGCACTCTTTTAATTGTGCTGGCGCGAAAGATTTTTAGGCTGCAACCATAGTCGTTTAATTTAACGCCTGTTAGCCTTGCAATGAGTCTATTAGCAATGCGGGAAGGAATTTTGCGCAGAACCAGGTCGTCTTGTCGGTTTTTGCGCCAGCCGGCTACAAGATCCAGGTCTTCGGTCAGTAAACGGTTGACCATTCGGGGAATATCAATGGGGTCGTTTTGTAAATCACCATCCATGGTGGCAATGACACTGCCGCGCGCTGCATCAATGCCGGCTTGCATGGCTGCAGTTTGTTTAAAGTTTCGGGATAGTGTTATTACACGCACATGCGTTCCCCAGTGTGTCGCGCCTTGCGCAAGGGCGTCCGGCGTGTCATCGCTGCTGCCATCATCCACGAGTAGGACTTCCCAAGGGAAAGGGTAGGCCCCTAAGGCTTCATGAACGCGCGCCAAAAGCGGTGCGACGTTTTCAGCTTCGTTATACATGGGGACAACTAAGGATAAGTGATGTGCGGGTAGGTCAGGAGGGATGAGCGTTTGGCTAGCAGGTAAGGGGGACGATGTGGGGGAGGCAGTCATGGTTTTCCATTCAATGCAGTCGATTGGCGCATATTCTACTGTACAGGCCGGTTTTGCAGCTTGAATTTTGCCAAAAAGTGCCGCCAAGCGTTAGGGGCTTGGCGCTAATCTAAAAGCAGTGCATCATCGTCTAAAACCTCACCCCGGGTTTGCTCAAAGAGGTTTAAGAGATCTGGCACATCCATTTTTGCACGTTTTTCACCGTCCACATCCAGCACAACACGACCTTGATGCAGCATGATGGTACGGTCTCCATGATCAAGCGCTTGGCGCATAGAGTGTGTAACCATGAGCACGGTGAGTTTATTTTCTGAGACGATGGTATCCGTGAGCTTCAAAACAAAGGCGGCGGTTTTAGGGTCGAGTGCGGCAGTATGTTCGTCGAGGAGCAAAAGGCGAGAGGGTTGTAGTGAGGCCATCAGGAGGCTCACTGCTTGGCGCTGTCCGCCAGAAAGAAGACCCATGCGATCACTCAGTCGATTCTCGAGCCCTAGCTGCAAAGTGGCCAGCTTTTCTCGAAAGCGTTCCCGGTATTCTGCTTTGACTGCACGCGCTAAGCCTCGACGTTGACCGCGTTGTAACGCTAATGCCAAGTTTTCTTCAATGGAGAGCCCTTCACAGGTACCGGCCAAGGGATCTTGAAAAACGCGTGCAACCAGCGCAGCTCGCTGCCAGGCTGTTTGAGCAGTAACGTCTTTTTGGTCGATTTGAATGGAGCCCCGGTCTGGGTGAATATCACCGCTGATCGCATTGAGGAAGGTAGATTTCCCTGCACCGTTGCTACCGATGACCGTGACAAACTGCCCGGTTTGGACGGTGAGGGAGAGCCCCTGTAGCACCGGGTTTTCAAGCGGTGTGCCGGGATTAAATGTTTTAAATAAAGATTGAGCCTGAATCATTGGGCGAATTTTCGTTTAAATGCACTTTTCATTTTGGGCAGCACCAAGGCCAGACCAACCAGTACGGCAGTGATTAAGTTAAGGTCTTGCGCTTGTAAGCCAATAAAATCAGCATTTAAAGCCAGCGCAATAAAAATGCGATACAGCAAAGCGCCCAAAACTACGGCAAGCGTTAGTTGCCAGAGTTTGCGTGTTGGTAGAAGGGTTTCACCAATAATCACGGCGGCTAGCCCGACCACAATGGTGCCAATACCAATAGAAATATCAGCGCCGCCTTGTGTTTGTACGTAGAGCGCACCGGCTAGCGCAATAAGGCTATTGGACAAGGCCATGCCAAAGAGCGTCATAAAATTGGTTGAGATGCCTTGCGCACGTGCCATACGCACATTGGCGCCGGTTGCGCGGAGCGCGAGCCCGGTTTCAGAGGCGAAAAAAACATTTAGGAGCAGGGTACAGATGATTACGACGATGGACAGCAGTGCAGGTTGAAGTAACCACGCAATATCTGTGTCTGGATTTAAAAAGGGCGTGAACACGGAGGATGAGCCAATGAGCGGCACATTAGGCGCTCCCATAATACGAAGATTAATGGAGTACAGCGCAATCATGACCAAAATACTGGAGAGTAGTTGCAATATTTGTAGCCGTACGTTCAGCCATGCAGTCAGCCAGCCGGCACAGGCACCGGCAAACATGGCTGCAACACAGGCAAACCAGGGGTTAATGCCTTTGATAATAAACACTGCCGCAACGGCACCACCTAGAGGAAAACTGCCATCAGCCGTGAGATCTGGAAAGTTTAGTAGGCGAAATGAAATCAGTACGCCTAGAGCAACCAGTGCGTAAATCAGGCCGATTTCAACCGCACCCATTAAAGAAATTAGAGACATAAATAGCTTTTAAGAGTCCCCAATGCTGTAAAGCACTGCGGGCTTGTGGGTTTAAAGGTTCAGGCGTTATTTTAACGTGTTCTGAGCTTCTTTTAGTAGAGACTCTGAGAGAGTAATCCCCAGTGTTTTTGCGGCTTGCAGATTAAGTGTGAGTGAGAGTTTATCTCCACGTTGGGGTGCGATGTTGCCGGGCTTTTCGCCTTTTAAGATGCGAGCGACGATGCCACCTGTTTGGCGTCCCATGTCGTAGTAGTTAACGCCCAATGAGCCAATGGCACCGCGTTTAACGGAGTCAGATTCAGCGGCAATGACCGGTATTTTGGCTTGATTGGTTACGGCTACGAGAGATTCAAATGCTGAAACAACGTTGTTATCAAGACTGGTATAGACGACATCTACTTTTCCAACCAAACTTTTAGCCGCAGTGGCAACATCTACGCTGCGCGCAGCAGCTACATCTACCAAGGTTAAACCGCGTTTTTCTAATGCGGCCTTCATTTCTTTAACAACAATAGTGGAGTTAACCTCCCCGGGGCTAAAGACCATGCCGATACGTTTAGCGTCAGGCTTGATTTTGAGTATGAGATCAATTTGGGGTTCCAAGGGGAGCATATCTGAAACGCCTGTGACATTCGTGCCACTGGCCTGCCAGCTGCTAACCAGTTTTGCCGCTACCGGGTCGGTGACTGCAGAAAAAACAACGGGGATTGTTTTAGTCGCAGCCACAATAGCTTGAGCAGAAGGGGTTGCAATGGCAACGATAGCATTGGGCTGATCACCGATAAATTTTCGAGCAATTTGCCCTGCCGTTGCCGGGTTGCCTTGTGCGCTTTGGAATTGGATTTTGATTTTATCTTCGCTAAAACCTTCTGCACTCAGGGCGTCGATAACGCCTTTGTGCGTTGCGTCTAAGGAGGGGTGCTCCACAATAGAGGTGATTGCAACGCTGGGAATTTCAGCCGCAAATAAGGAGGATGAAAGTAGTGCAGCAGCACAGGCCGCCCATAAACTCGCATTATTTTTTTTCATAAATCATTCCTTCTGCGGATTAAAAGGTGCATTTTTGATGATTTTTCATTTTTGAGCAATGCGTATGCGCAAAAATGAAACATTAAGGTGTGTTTCAATCTTCCTGTTTTATAGGAGATTTGCTTTAAAACACGGCAGTAGCATTACGGGTAAAAAAAATGAGGGAAAGTTATTTCAGTGTGTTTTGAGCTTCTTTTAGTAGCGCTTCTGAAAGCGTAACACCTTGGGCTTTTGCGGCTTGCAGGTTCAATGTCAGAGAAAGTTGATCTCCGCGCTGAGGGGCAATGTTACCGGGTTTTTCGCCTTTTAAAATGCGTGCGACGATGTTGCCTGTTTGGCGCCCCATGTCATAGTAATTCATCCCCAGAGAGGCAATTGCCCCGCGTTTAACGATGTCTGCCTCGGCTGCAACAACGGGTATTTTCGCTTGATTTGCGACGGCAATGAGTGATTCAAGTGCAGAGACGACATTGTTGTCGGTACTGGTATAAATAATATCGACCTTTCCAACCAGGCTTTTGGCTGCGGTGGCAACATCTACGCTGCGCGCAGCGGCAGCATCCACAAGGCTCATGCCACGTTTTTCTAGTGCAGCTCTCATTTCTTTCACAATGGTGGTGGAGTTGACTTCCCCGGGGCTAAAGACCATGCCCACACGTTTGGCTTCAGGCTTGATTTTAAGCATGAGATCAATTTGAGGCTCCAGCGGGAGTATATCTGAGACGCCGGTAACATTTGTGCCGCTAGGTTGCCAGCTGCTGACTAGTTTTGCGGCTACTGGGTCGGTCACCGCAGAAAAAACGACAGGGATTGTTTTGGTTGCCGCTATTACTGCTTGGGCGGAGGGGGTTGCAATGGCAACGATGGCGTTAGGTTGATCGCCAATAAATTTTCGGGCAATTTGCCCTGCCGTTGCCGGGTTGCCTTGTGCGCTTTGGAATTGGATTTTGATTTTATCCTCGCTAAAGCCTTCTGCACTGAGTGCATCAATCACGCCTTTCCGTGCAGCATCTAAAGCCGGATGCTCCACAATGGCTGTAATTGCAACGCTGGGAATTTCAGCCGCAAATAAGGAGGATGAAAGCAGCGCGGCAGCACAGGTGGCTAGCAAGCGGGATAAGTTTTTCATAAATCGTTCCTTTTGCGGATGGAAAGGCGCATTTTTGATGATTTTCCTTTTTTGAGCAATGTGTATACGTAAAAATAAAACAAAAAATGCATGCAGAATTATTTTCTTTCAAAATTTTAGATTGGGTCTTTTTAGCAACATAACGATTATTCTGAATTTTCCTGAAAATACAGTACATAAGCTTTGCAGAGAGAATTTGTTTTAAATTTCCTTACATTTAATTCACAGTCAAATAGGTGAAAATTCGGTAGAGTGACTATGTTTTTCATCCCAAGGAGCGCAAATGATTGCAATAAAGAAAGTGGCTTTGCTGGCAACGCTTGTTACCTTAACGGCAGGGCTGGTTGCCTGCTCAAAAGAAGATACTCAACAAGTCAAGCAGACCACCGGGCAGGCGGCTACTCAGGCAAAAGAAACGGTTAATTCAGCAGCAGAGCAAACCAAAGCAGCGGCAGATGCAGCAGTAGATCAAACCAAAGCAGCGGCAGAGCAAACGAAAGAGGCTGTGACTCAGGCAGCGGGTGCTGCAAAGGATGCCGCATCAAGTGCAGTAGATGCAGCTAAAACAGCCGGTACGGAGGCCGTAAATACCACAGCTGCAGCAGCGAATGCCGCTGTTGATCAGGCTAAAGAGGCCGCCAGTGCAACGGCAGCAGCAGGTTCGCAGGCCGCAAGTGCGGTAGTTGAGGCTGGCAAACAAGCTAGCGATGCAGCGGTTGATAAAACCAAAGAAGTGGTGGGCGCTGCAGCCGGTCACGTTGCAGAAGGTGCCGATAAAGCTAAAGAAGCCGCTGGTGCTGTAGCTGGTCATGTTGCAGATGGCGTCGATAAAGCTAAAGAAGTGGGCGTAGCTGCGGGTGCTGAAGCAGCAAAGAAATAGCCAGAGTTGTTTCTCGTTAAAAACGCACCTTTTATAGGGTGCGTTTTTTATTGGTTTTGCTGGTTTGTTCGCTTGTGCGTTGGGGCCGGGCTTGGATGAGAAGCGAGATGCGAGCAACAAAGTTATCCGGTAAAGGGTGGCGTAATACCAGTTCAAAGCACGCGCTTAAGGTTGGTGTGGGGGTGATGATTGAATCTAAGTTGCTTTCAGCCGGGCTGGCGGTTGCCCAACCAAAAAAATTTAAGAATTGCATGCCAATGCGGGTGTGGTAAATCTGAGAAGCCAGTGCGATGGCCGCTTCCTTGGTGCGGGGTTTTACATGTGGCATAAAATAGCCTAGCGCTTTGGGCTGCGCCATAAAAAGTAGTTCGGTGAGGTAATGTGAGGGCAAAGGGGTATGCCGGTGCAATAAAAGCATGTAAAGAGACCAGAGCGTGGCTTTTTCAATATGCTGTGAGTAGGGTGCTGCATCTAAAATCAGACTTTTGCTGGCATAGGCGTGCAGGAGCGTAGCAAGGAGTCTTTGCCTGTTTTTTTCTTCGAGCCATTGGAGTCCGCTCTGGGTTAGGCTTAAGCGGTTATGCTGACTTTTGGCGTAGGGGGTTCGGGTTAGGACAAAATGTAAGGTGCGTATAAAAGGCGAGCGTACTTCTTGGTTCAGTTTTACTGCGCCGGATTCAATTGCGGCTTCTTTGATTTGGCTGTATTGATAAATATTTTGAACGTAATCTACCGGCAGCGCCCCCCGGGAGGTGAGTTTTATTTCTGCATTAGGCTCCTGCGCCAAGCATTCGAGAAAATGTTCTGCGCCTTGTAAGAAGGGGATTTGGGTGAATACGGTGCTGGGTAGGTCTGGGCATAAGCGCAGTGGGGTATCTGGCGTAAGCTCCGCTTTTAAAAGGTGCGCTAAATCATAATGTGTGAGTTGATAGGCTTCGGGTAGCGTTTGCATGGGTTGTGTTTAAAGGGGCTCATATAACGGTCAGGTTTAAAGGCGCTAGCATGTCAATATGGGCTTGTATAAGGTCGCCTTTTTGGACGGCAGCGACCCCGGCGGGGGTGCCTGTAAAAATTAAATCGCCTGGCTTGAGGGCAAAGCTTTGAGAGAGGGTGTGGATGATTTCGGGAATGGACCAAATCATTTGATTAATATTGCCGGTTTGGCGTGTAGTGCCATTCACGGTCAGGCGCAGTGCTCCCTGTGTCAGCACTTTTCCTGGCATGGGCAGAATATGGGAGATGGGCGCGGAGGCATCAAAACCTTTAGCCGTATCCCAAGGCCGGCCTTTGTTTTTGGCAATGCTTTGGAGATCGCGCTGTGTCATGTCTAACCCAAGGGCGTAGCCGTAGATGCAATTGGCTGCGTTTGCAAGTGCGATATTGCTACCGCCACGCGATAGAGCCACAACCAGTTCAATTTCGTGTTGAACGTCTTGCGAGCTGGCGGGGTAGGGGAATTGTGCTTGCCCATCAGCATCGGCCGGGATTAGCGCATCGGCGGGTTTCATAAAGAAAAAAGGGGCTTCGCGTGTGGGGTCGGCACCCATTTCTTTGCTGTGTTCTGCGTAGTTTCTGCCCACGCAAAAGATGCGCCGGACGGGAAAATGCCCGCCGGTGCTGACCGGCACGGTGGGCTGAATGGGGGCAGGTATCACAAAATCGGCGTGGGACATGGCGAAGCACTCCTTTGTGGGATTAGGCGGGCTTGATGTAATTTGCTAGGCGTATGAAATCATCGACGGATAATACTTCGCCGCGTAGCGTGGGGTCGATATTCAGTGCGGCAAAATCGGTGTCTGTTAAGTATTCTTGTAGTGTATTGCGTAAGGTTTTTCTGCGTTTGCCAAAGGCGGCGGTTACGATGGCCTCAAACCGGGCGGTATCTCGTGCAGCCAGTTGTTCTGGCGGCCGTGGTACCATGCGTACAATGGCGCTGGTGACTTTGGGGGCCGGGCGAAAAGCTTCTGGCGGGACATCAAAGAGTTTGCCCATGCGGTAACGGTATTGCAGCATTACGGACAGGCGACCATAGTCTGCTTCGCCGGGGTTGGCGATCATGCGCTCGACCACTTCTTTTTGCAGCATAAACGTCATGCTGGCCACCCGGGGCGCAAAGTTGCTGAGGTGAAAGAGCAAAGGGGTGGAGATGTTGTAGGGTAGATTACCTACAATGGTCAGCAAAGGCTCTTCTGGCGCAATGGCATTGAAGTCTTGTTTGAGCGCATCGCCTGCCCAGATGCTAAGTTTTTCTGGCGGGTAGGTTTGTTCCAGGCGGGCGATCAAATCTCGGTCAATTTCAACAACATGCAAATGCGGCAGATGTTTTAGAAGTGGGGCTGTGAGTGCGCCCAGGCCGGGGCCGATTTCCACGACGGCCTTAGGTGAAGTCGCCAACACTGCGTCAATAATTTTTTGAATAATCTGTGTGTCGCACAGAAAGTTTTGACCAAAGCGTTTGCGTGCTGTATGGCCTTGAACAAGCTTTTGTTGGCTCATGCCTGCCTGCCTAGTTGTTTAAGAATGTCATTTATGGCGGCAAAACCGGCACGTTCACCTTCTAGGATGGCTTCATTACGTTGGGTAAAGTTGGTGGCAGAGAGTTTTTCTATTTTGGGACGAATGACGGCATTGGCGCTTTTAAGTTCATAAGTGCCAATGGTGTTGCCCATGATGGCAACGGTATCTAGCAGAATGCTAAGTGTATTGCCGCCGATTTTGCCAGAGGGGCGGGCTGAGATATCAACTGCAATGATGTAGTTTGCCCCCAGTTGTCGTGCGGCGTTGACGGGCACCGGGCTGCTGAGTCCGCCATCAACATATTCACGTCCGGCGATGCTGACGGGGGAAAATACGCCCGGCACCGCGCAGGAGGCACGCACTGCCTGACCGACGTTGCCGGAGTTGAATATTTTGGCTTCACCGGTGGATAAATCTGTTGCGACGGCGGCAAAGCGGCGTTTTAAAGTTTCAAATGCCTGGTTTTTAATTTCACGATTAACAAATGTCTCAATGGCATCGCCTTTTAAAAAACCCCGGTCAGATAGACTCCAGTCCTGAAAAGTGCGTTCATCCATTTTGTGCGCCACCTCTTGCAGATTGAACGCGGATAAGCCGCTTGCATAGAGGGCTCCCACCACGCTGCCAGCGCTGGTGCCAACGATTAAATCTGGCACAATTTTATGTGTCTCAAGCGCCTTGATTACGCCAATGTGTACAAAGCCCCGGCTGGCACCACCGCCTAAGGCCAGCGCAATAACGGGCGCGGGGGGCTGTGGGGGTGGGGGGGGAGTGTCTTTTGGGGTGAGGCTGGCGCAGGCGGATAAAAGAGTTGCGCTGGCGCCGATGCTTAAAAAATCGCGTCGTTTCATGGTTTGTTTGAGTGTTCTTTCAGGGCTAAGGCTTGGGCATAAAGGGTATTTTTAGACACGCCAGTCAGTTCTGCTGCCAGTTTGGCGGCGGTCTTAAGGGGTAATTCTGCCAGTAAAAGAGAAAGTGTGCGAAGCGCACTGGGGGGAATGTCTTGCGTATCCACCGGGGGGGGCGGGCTTAGAATAAGCACAAATTCGCCACGTTGGCGGTTTGGGTCTTCCGCTAGCCAAGCCGGGGCTTGCGCCAAGGGAAGCGTAACAATTTGTTCATGCAGCTTGGTGAGTTCCCGGGCAAAGGTAATTTCCCTGGCCTCGCCAAATTCGGCCAGTAAATCGGCTACACATTCTGTAATGCGGTGGGGCGCTTCATAAAAGACTAAAGCACAAGGCTCATCTATTAAGGTTTGCAAGGTGCTTTTACGGGCCGCGCTTTTTTGAGGCAAAAAGCCGACGAAGCGAAAACCGCCTTCGTGCAGCCCGGCCACAGACAACGCTGTGACCAGTGCGCAAGCCCCGGGAATGGGGATTACAGGAAAGCCTGCTTCGCGCACAGTACGTATTGCCCGGGCCCCGGGGTCCGAAATGGCCGGGGTGCCCGCATCGGTAATCAGCGCAATATGCTCGCCATTTTGTAGGTGGGTAATTAAGGTTTGTGCGGCGCTGGCTTCGTTGTGTTCATGCAAGGGGAGCATGCGCGTGCGAATGGAGAGTGCGTCGAGCAGGCGCTGGCTGTGCCGGGTGTCTTCCGCTGCAATGCGGTTAACGCTCATTAGCACGTCTTTGGCCCGGGCGGTGATGTCGCCTAGGTTACCTAATGGGGTGGCAACAACGTACAGCGCGGGGCGGGGGGCGAGTATGCTCATAGCTATTAAAAGGCTTAATCTAAAATAGGCCAGCCTGCCTTTTGGGCACGGGCGCGCAAAATGTCGTCCGGGCGAACGGCCACAGGATGGGTGACGTGTTCCAGCAAAGGCAAGTCATTATGTGAATCGCTATAAAACCAGCTCTCTTCAAAGTTTTGCCAGCAAAAGCCCAGGGATTCGAGCCATTGCTCTGTACGCACAATTTTATTGGCTTGAAAAGAAGGTAAACCTCGGTAGGCGCCGGTAAATTCACCTTGCGCATCGATAGCCGGGATGGTGCCAATTAAATGTTCAATGTCCAGCTCGCGCGCGATTAAACCTGTTACAAAAGTGTTTGTCGCGGTGACGATGGCGGTTAAATCTCCGGCTTCAAGATGCTGGCGAACCCATTGCCGGGCGGTGTCGCTGATCATTGGGCGGATAATCTGGTTTAAAAACTGCACGCGCCACGATTCCAGCTCTGTGCGTGGGTGGGCGGCCAGATTGCCCAGTTGCCATTTTAAAAAGGCATCAATATCAAGGCAGCCGGCCTTGTATTGGTCATAAAAGGTTTTGTTTTGTGTTTCAAATTGCGTGCGGTCTAGCACATTGAGCGAAATGAGAAATTCAGACCAAGCGTAGTCAGAATCGCCATGTAGCAGGGTGTTGTCTAAATCGAAAAGCGCAAGTTTCACGGGAGTAAGCTTTCTTGGTAGGAGGAAAGAGAGGGTTTGCCTTGCATGACTTCACGCAGCAAAGGCAGCGTGAGTGGGCGTTTATGGGTGAGACTGGCCTGGTCCAGCGCATCGAGCGTGCGCGAGAGGCTAGCGGCGTCTCGTGTGCCGTGCGTTAGAAGATAGGCGACCAGTGCGGGTTCTATTTTAAGTCCTTTACGGGCAGCGAGCTCGTCAAGGAGATGAGTGCAATCAGCCTCAGAAAGTGGATGAATTTCAAAAATGAGGCTTTGGGCAATGCGTGTACGCAGGTCGTCTCGTACGCTGAGCCCCATCATGGGCGAAGCATTGCCGGTCGTAATTAAGGTTTGCCCAAATTGGCGGGCGCGGTTAAAACTGTTAAACAGCGCGATTTGGGCATCGGGGTTGAGGTGTTCCACATCATCCACCGCTAAAATTGCGCCCGGGGTTTGAGGTAAATCGGGCTCATAAAATGTTTTGGCCTGAATATAATGCGTGGCTCGACCTAAGGTCTGTGCTAAGTGCAGGCAGGCGTGTAGAAGATGCGTGCGTCCGCTGTGAGGTGCTCCCCAAAAATATAGCGCCCCGGCTTGCATGGTTTGGGCCCTGTCTTGTAGCGCTGCTAAAAGAGATGCGTTTTCGCCCGCAACAAAGTGCGAAAAGGTTAGAGGCGTATCTAAATGAATATCCAGTGTAAGCTGGGTGGGATATAGAGTCATTGCAAAGAGCATTAAGGGTTAAGCTTGGGGGGAACCACTCGCATCGGGTAGACTGCCATTTTTATACCGAGCACGATTAAACCGCCACTTTACCTGTTTGCAGTCATTTTTCTCAACTTTAAGTTGTTTTTTAAATTCAGGGAGTTTCTTTATGAGCGAACTTACATACCGCGATGCCGGGGTTGATATTGATGCGGGTGATGCCTTGGTTGAGCGCATTAAACCATTTGCCAAGCGAACCATGCGTCCGGAGGTATTAGGCGGCATTGGTGGCTTTGGCGCTTTATTTGAACTCTCTAAAAAATACCAAGAGCCGGTATTGGTGAGTGGGACAGACGGTGTGGGCACCAAGCTCAAATTAGCGTTTATGCTTAATAAACACACCACGGTTGGGCAAGATTTGGTTGCCATGAGCGTAAATGACATTTTGGTGCAAGGCGCAGAGCCGTTGTTTTTTCTAGATTATTTCGCCTGTGGCAAGTTGGATGTTGACGTTGCCGCCAGCGTGATAGGGGGGATTGCCAAAGGTTGTGAGTTGGCTGGCTGCGCGCTGATTGGTGGTGAAACCGCCGAAATGCCCAGCATGTACCCAGAAGGAGAGTACGACTTAGCGGGTTTTGCAGTCGGCGCGGTTGAAAAAAGTAAACTCATCGACGGAAGTGGAATTCAACCGGGGGATGTGGTGCTGGGCTTAGCGTCGAGCGGTGCTCATTCGAATGGTTACTCTTTGATTCGTAAAATTATTGAACGTGCCCGGCCAGATATGAACGCAGATTTTCATGGGCAAACGCTAGGTGATGCACTCATGGCACCGACACGTATTTATGTAAAACCTCTTTTAAATTTAATTGCGACGCACCCCGGCATGGTTAAAGGTATGGCGCATATCACAGGCGGAGGGCTGACGGAAAACATTCCCCGCATTTTAAAGGCCGGGCTGCATGCAAAATTAAACTTTAGCGCATGGCAATTTCCTCCGCTTTTTCAATGGCTGCAGAAAGCCGGGGAAATTAGCGATGACGAAATGCATCGTGTTTTTAATTGCGGTATTGGCATGGTGGTGGTTGTATCGCATAAAGATGCCGCTATGGCTCGTGCAGTGCTGGAAGTGAGCGGTGAGCGTGTATTCGAAATTGGGCATATTGCCACGCATTGAGTTAAGCCCTGTTTTGGCTTTAATGCTTGAGGAAAGTTATTAAAAGCGCCGTTTAAGCAGCCCGAGACGTGCGCTTTTCGATTTTGTTTTACCGTGTTTTTGAAGCTGATCTGAATATATAGGTTACTCAGATCCTGTAGGAAATCCACGGGTTGTTTACAGTATTTTTGAGAGAATGCTGGCATGAATATGCGTAAATATATCCGCCTTACGCCATTAGATCGAAAAGAAATTTGGCGTTTATACCAAACCCGTTAGTGGAAAGTAACTTTCTGGGCTTAACACTACAGCCACCAGCTTATTAAATTTAAGGTGTTATTCCGCAAGCTTGAAACTGTCGGTGTTAAAAAACCTTGATTGAAGTTTTTCTCCAATCAAGGTTGATTGCTATATACAAAAGCTACTGTTTTGCATTTTGGGATAAAAATTCATAGACGAGTTTTTGCTCTTCTTCATTTAAACCCGCTCTGGGGAACATGCTAGGAGTGATACCTTTCCATTGTTGGATGGTGTACTGTGCCGGGTCGCGGGGGCCATGGCAGACTGTACAACGTTGGTAAAAAATACGTTCGCCGGGTGTCATAGAAGCGGTTGCGCGTTCTTTTAACGCAATAGCCCGGTCAAATCCGTAGAAGCTTTCTTCGAATTTCAGGTCTGTTTTCATCTCAATATGGGGAGGGATAAAAGCCTTGCTGCCGCCAGCATCTGCATCGGTACATTTTCGCAGAGAGGCTAAGCAAGTATTAGCTGTGGTGGCTTGTGTTAACCCACTGGTACGACGACTGGAGGTAATGAAATTGATCAGCCCATTGTTGCACCGGCCTTTGCTATCAAGTTGTGGCCAAGCACCTTCATAAATGCTCACCACGCCGGGCATGATTTTGTCTGATATTTTTGCGCCTACAACAATCGCGCCACGCTCGTTATATAGTTCGACTAAATCACCGTCTTTAATCCCTCTTTCCTTGGCGTCTTGGGCGTTGATTGTCAGAGGCTCCCGTGTTTGAACGGCATACAATTTACGAACAGATTCTGCGTTGTTCATTTGTGAGTGCTATCTGTCATACGGGTGTGGACTGACTACATGCAATTGTCCTTTTTTGGCATTACCTAAGAATTCGGCCGGTTCTAAGAATTTTGGCATTGGAGGCATATCATCAAGCCCCATTTTTTCTATATGAGCCGAATACATCTCTACTTTGCCACTGGGCGTGTGTAAGGGGTTTTTGACAGGATCTGTGCGGAAATCAGCGTGACGTACCCATTTTCGAGCAGTTTCGGGAACTTTAATTGCTGCAAAGCCTTGTTCCCAGAATTTATCAAAAGACGTATCTTTTGCGGCTGTACAAGCCTCGTAGGCCGATTTTATATAATCTGCTTGAGTTTTCCCTTCGGTAAAGGCGAATTCCACGCCGCATTTTTCAGCCATACGACGGAAAATTTCGTAATCATCTAATACATCGCCGACGGGCGCGATGAGCTTTTTCATCGCAAAAACTTTGTCGATGTTGTATGTGCCGCCCGATGTGATGTCATCACGTTCAACTGTCGTGGTGGATGGCAAAACAATGTCAGCAAAACGTGCAGAAGCACACCACCATGGATCTTGGCAAATCACTGTTTCTACTGATTCCATGGCGCGCAGCAGCTCATTTAAATTTTGCTGATGGCTCATGAAGTTATTGCCTGCGTTATAAATCAAGTTGATTTTTTTAGGATAGGTATATTGGCTACCGTTGTACGTAAATTCTTTCCCGGGGCTGAGCAGCATTTCACTAATGCGCGAGGCAGGGCAAATTTTCTTTACTGCATTACGACCTTGTGACAAGCCGGTCGGTGGTGTGCCTCCTGACTGTGCCGTACCGCCCCCACCATAATGCCAAGAAAAACCAATGCCTTGTCCCGGTAGGCCAATGTTGCCCAGAATGCAAGCAAAATTGACGATAGCCCAGTAAGGCATTTCGCCGTGATGCGCACGTTGAATCGCCCATGAGCCTGCAATTTGAGTACGTTTACTAGCCATCAATTCTGCCAGCTGCTTAATTTTTTCGGCAGGAATCCCCGTAATTTTCGCTGCCCACTCGGGGGTTTTAGGGGGGGTGCTGTCAGCGTCCTTCCCATCTAGGTAAGCTCGGAAGCGATCAAAGCCTACAGTGTACTTGTCAATAAACTCCTGTTTGTGAAGTTTTTTATCAAGTAGATGTTTGCTCATGGCCAAAAATAAGGCCGTATCGGTATTGGGAATAATCTTGACCCATTCCGAGCCCATTTTCTCGTCTGTAGTCGTGACTTGCGGATTGATAGAAACAAATTTACATCCGGCTTTTTTAATGGCATCCCAGCCTGCGTACATTTCGTGGTCACAAACTGTGTATTCAACCCGGTTATTCTTATCAGGATCAGATCCTACAAATACAACTAATTCTGTATTGTCTCGTACTTGTTCCCATGAAGTTTGAGCTGAATAGACCTCCATATCACCAATTACCATAGGCAGAATAATTTGCCCTGCGCCGGCAGAGTAGTCACCTGTGGTCATAGATGAACCGCCAAGTAAATTAAAGAACCGGCCTTGTAAAACATTAGGTCGGAATATGCCAGCATGCGACCAACCGCCGTAGGAGGAACTGAAGCAGCCTTCGTTGCCGTATTTTTCGATGGTGTCGAGTATAGACTTGCAAGCAAGTCCAATGGCTGTTTCCCAGCTTACCTGCACAAAGGGTTCTTTACCACGGAGATGCGGCTTGCGATTGCCGGTTTTTATGCCGTCGAGCCAAGACTTTCTGACCATAGGCCCCGCCACGCGTGTTTTGTCATAAGTGCGAGCAATGACCCCATCTATTAACATTGGTGTAGGCATTTTATCGCTGGGTTGAGGAACAACTTGGGTGAGTTTGCCTTGGGTGATCGTGGCTAGGAGTGGGCCATAATGTGTAGCGTGTGCAACGGTGCCTGTAAAGTTTTTAAGGCTGGCAAGAGCAGCCGCTTCGTCAGTTGCAGGTGCTGTTGTTTGTGCTATGGCTGTGCTAATAGGAGATAGTTTTAAGAGGCCACTGCCTAAGGCAGCGGTGGAACCCGCAACACTTGCAGTTACAAATTGTCGACGAGAAATGCGCATAATAAACTCCTACATTAAGAGCAAAAAAGTGTTGTAACAAACGTTTGTTTGTTTATTTATTTTGGATAAGATTTTTATCAAAATGAAATAGCGCGTTTGATAAATTGAAGTAGTATTTTCGATAAGAGCGCAAACAACTTTTCGAGAGTTTCTGAAAAACGAAAAACGAAAAACGAAAACAGCTTAACAGCTAATCTTTGGATATGTGTTTTGAGTTTCAAATGATTACTTTCAATTTGCCGGATAAATGTTTGCTTGATTAAATACAGTTCAATTAGAACTTTCGCAGCGTAGCAAACCCAATACTCATTTGTGATTAAACTTGAGAATAAAAGGGTAAATAAATCTAATAGCCGGATGTGCAAGCCAGAACACGTTTTTTTCGAGAGTCAAAAGCATATCTAAGTCAATGTTAGGAGTACTTTTTATGGACATACAGCTATTTCAGTTCCACAAATAAGGTCGTATACACAAGCTAAGTGACAGTAAGAACAAAGTAGCGTTCGGCACCATAAGGCTAAACATAATCGAGATGTTAATGATCTCTACTCAACGGATTAGAGGTTCTACTTGAGATTGTTTAGAACCTGGTTTTGGGGTTGTTTGGGATAGCTAGGGCATATGACATTCAATAAAATGCTTGCCTGGGCAAGCGATTGAAATTTTTTGTATACAAATTATTGCGTTTGAACTAAAATCAACCTGCGTTAAGCGATTTAAAAGGAGAATGATGATGCAGACGGTTTCTGTTCGCATCCCGGAGGATGACTTAGCCTGGCTGACCGGGCTTGATATGCCACAGGCAAACAGCCCAAGTGACAAAATACGCCGTTTAATCTCAGAGGCCCGGTCTCGAGCTTCTGTTGAGGGCGATTACCTAAGCTGTGTGGCTCAAATGCGTGATGCGTTGCATAGTTTTCATGAAGGTCTACAAATGCAAGAGCATGCTTTGCAGATGCATTCGGAAGTGTTGGCTTTGTTGGTGAGCCAGCTACCGGAGTTAATGGCTGCGTTGGCTACGGCTTTACCCGCGGAGATAAAGCCAAGTGCCGATAATGCTCGTCAAATGGAGGCTCAGTTAGCCACGCGGACGATGCGTTTATTATTAAGCTTGTTACGTTTAGGCGTTGCGCGCAATGCCCCAGCTTACGATGCCAAATTGTTTGACCAGTATTTGCCCGAAATAGATGAGCTTGTTCGATTAATGAATACTTCACGCCAGTCTGCATAATAAGATTTATGCATTGACGTTTTATTCTTTATATTTACGATATTAGATTTGGGGGATCTGTGTTATGAGTATTAACCATTTAAGCGCCCGTATAAAAAGGTTATTGACAGCCAATGTTCATGCTTTGGTGAGTTCTTTGGAAGAGCGGAATCCTGCCGCTTTATTAGAGCAATATTTGCGCGAATTCGATGAGGTAATTGCTCAAACCCGCGTAGAGCTTGGGCAGCAAGAGGCCGCCAAGCATCAGGCAACCAGGGCGATTGCCCGGTTTAATAATGACAGCGAAAAACTCACGGAGCAGATTGATATTGCTCTGAAGAGTAATGATGAGGCTGCTGCTCGCGCCGGGGTAGAAAAACAGCTGGATCTAGAGGCTCAAATTCAGACGCTTAACACGTCGCTGCAAGATATTATTATTAAAGCGGAAGCGACAGAGACTGATTTGTTGAATCTGTGTTCAAAAAGAGATGAAATGATGAAAGCATTTCAGGAAATGCAAGTGGCACAAGCGAATGCAGAAAAAAGTAATGCAGGCTTTACCGCAGGGGACAGCGCAAGTGCTGCCAACAAGGCCGATGCGCTTGCCCAAGGCTTTAATCGCACTTTAAGTAAAGCCAGCGGCATTATGGGGCTGTCGGGTAGCAGCAGTGCAGATCCGCAGCAATTACGTAAGTTGGAGGCAATGCAACGCGAGCAACGTATTACAGAACGTTTAGCGCGTTTAAAGGCCGGCCAGCAGGACGAAAAGGCATGATATGAACGTTTTGCTCTCTTCAGAAAATGCGCCGTTTCTGGTTGCGCTGGTATTGATGTTAGTCATAGGCCTGCTAGAGACCGTGGCCTTGATTATTGGTGCCAGCGTGTTTGAGCATGCAGATAATTTCTTTACTTCGCATTTTGATGTTGAACTTGGAGATGGTCTGATTTCGCAAGGCTTAAGCTGGCTGCATATTGGCCGGGCGCCCATGCTGGTACTCATCGTTTTATTTTTAGGTGGGTTTGCAGTCATCGGCTTAACGGTTCAATGGTTGTCTATAGCATTATTGGGCACGCAGCTACCTTCTGCTGTTGCGGCTGTGGGGGCTTTTTTAACGAGTTTGCCTTTTGTGAGGGTGGCCGGTGGGTTGGTCGCTAAGATTGTGCCTAGAGACGAGAGTACCGCCGTAACAGAAGACAGTTTTCTGGGACGTGTTGCGGTGATGACTTACGCCGCGGCTTCGTTTGGCGCGGCGGCTGAGGCAAAAGTAAAAGATGAACACGGCCAAACGCACTATATTTTGGTTGAGCCAGATGAGGCCGGGATGGTATTTAATCGAGGAGATATGGTGCTGATTGTGTCACGAGTTTCAGGTTCACACTTTCGCGCGATACCCAATCCTAGACCAGATTTGTTATGAAGATTGCCAGGGTGTTTGTGCGGGGTTAAAAGTTTTACAAAAGTTGCTTGTTATTTCGATATGAAAGGTTGAAACAGTATGGATTCTCTCATTTTCTGGGCGGTTATTGCCGGGGCTGCCCTGTTTGGTATCTT